>MDTD01056677.1_pt1 | contig 54358 bp, 57 predicted proteins | sample 811221 | NCBI WGS metagenome assembly MDTD01 (sample SAMN05326646, study PRJNA326480) | marine metagenome | isolation source: seawater | place: Pacific Ocean: South West | collected 2011 | reverse complement strand
TATAAAGTACTCGGCTATTCCATTTGTGCTCTTATTGGAGGTGCAGGTAGCGCAAAACAAATAGGTGTAGGCGCTGATTTGGGAGATATAATATTGGGTTGGACTATGTCTCTTGTAATAATCTTTGTAGTCTTTAGAATACTCAGAGTTCTTAAAATAATTTAGATTTATAAACTTCTCTAATGAGATTTTCAAAAAAAGAAGAATATTTACGTCAAAAAGATAAGAAATTAAAAAAAATAATAGATGGAAATGGTCATATTTATTTTAAGCCAGATAAAAAAAATCAATTCGATACTCTTGTAGGAATAGTTGTTTCCCAATTTATATCGACTAAAGCTGCAAATTCAATTTTTCAAAATATTAGAAAAAGCTTTGAATCAGATTATTTAAATGAAAAACATTTTCAAAATCTTAATATTGATGAAATTAAAAATTTAGGTTTAAGTAAAAATAAGGCAAGAACAATTAAAGAGACTTCTGAACTTTTTATAAGTAAACGTTTTGATGATCTGACAAAATTGACTGATGATGATCTAAAAAAAACTCTTCTTGGAGTTTTTGGTATTGGACCATGGTCATTAAATATGTTTGAAATATTTTGTTTAGGTAAATTTGATGTTTTTTCGTCAAAAGATGCTGGTTTAAGAGTTGCTATGAATAACGCAGCAATGGTTGAGCCAGATAGTGATTGGAAATTGTATGATAAATATGCTGAAAGATGGTCACCCTATAAAACATTAGCTTCTTTGCACTTGTGGAAAACAGTAGATTAAATACGAATAAATAGTTTAAATGATTTCGATATATTAAAAATCAATACTTTCATTCAAAAAAGTATTTAGATCTTCTGGAGTTCCTAACCCCCACATTTGTTCAACCTCGCCAATTGTAATTTTTTTTGAATCTTCTATAGCCTGATTGTAAACAGGGCAAACATAAAACTCATTGTTAACTCTAATGTCTTTTTCTATCATTTCCTCTGCATATTTTACGTAATCCGATCCTTTTTTCCAGAAATAAACTCCGACTGTTGCATTTGTGCTTATGGGATTTTTTTCAGCAACTTCAGTAACTAGATTATTATCATTAACTTTCGCATAAGACCATTTTGGATGCGAGGATTGAAAAGTAAGAATACCACCATCAAAATTTTTCGAAGTAAAATTGTATAATAATTCTCGTGGATTCCACAATATAAATTGATCTGAATTACTTATAATTAAAGGATTTTCATTATCAATATATTCTTTTGCAAGTAAAGTCGTACAAGCTGCTCCCTCAGTTAATCCTTCTGTAACTACAATTTTTGAGCCACTTTTGATAAGTTTTAACATTTTATCAATATTATATTTTTCTATATGTTCTTTTTGTACAATGAAGATATAGTTTGCATCAATATTTAAATTTTTAACGACAACTTCAATCATTGGGCTGCCCTTGATTTCGATTAATGGTTTTGGAAATACATAACCTTGTTCAGCAAACCGCGAACCAGCACCAGCCATCGGTATTAAAACATTCAACTTATTATTTTTATAAGTATTTAACTCATCCTGTTTGATATTTAAATTAAATAAGTTATTAATAAAATTTTCGTCAAGGTTTTCTCTTGAGTCTACAAAATATGTATTTGCACCACTTTGAGAAGCCCCCAACCTTCCAACAGCTGAGTCCTCGATAATAATTGTTTCAGAAGGTAAAGAATTTAGATCTAACATAGCTTTCCAATATATCTCTGGATGAGGCTTTGGATTCAAAACATCGTTATTTGATAATGTAATATCAAAGAGATCTTTTACTTCTAATCTTTCTAAAATTTGATCAACTGTACTTTTTATACTATTTGAGCAGCATGCTACTTTAATTCCTTTATTTTTTATTTCTTTAATTATGTTTATAAGCTGCTTATCTTCTTTAATTTTACTAAGTAACCCAGAAGTATATTCTTGTTTGTTTTTCCAAATTTCTTTATGTTTATTTTCAGGTAGCTGTTTCAACTCTGTCAAAAGTTCTAATTTTCTTGATGTTGGCAAACCATCAAAAATATTTAAATGTTCCTCTAAAGAAATTATATATTTTGAATCGATATTTTTAAGTGCAAGGTTCAAAGATTCGTAATGAATTTCTTTTGAATCATAAAGCACCCCATCTAAGTCAAAAATAACTAGCTTTATCATCGTAGCTAATAATAACCCACTAATATTGTTTTATAAATACATAATGAAATTTAAATATATATCATGCAGCTGATATCCCATAGAGGAAATATAAACGGAAAAGATTTAGGAAGAGAAAACATTCCAAAAGCAATTGAAGAAGTTATAGATCATGGGTTTCATTGTGAGGTAGATCTATGGTTAGAAAACAAAAAGCTTTTTCTTGGCCATGACAGACCAGAAACCCAAATAAATTTTGATTGGCTACTGTCAAATTCGGATAATTTGTGGATACATTGTAAAAACTTTGATGTACTAAATTATTTAAGTTCAGAACCAAATAATTTAAATTTTTTTTGGCATGAAAATGATGATTACACATTAACAAGTAAAAATTACATATGGACCTATCCAGATAAACATTTTTTCGAGAATAGCGTCTTGGTATATCTTGAATCAGATTTTAAGATTTCTGAAAATCAAAAAATATATGGAATTTGTACTGACTATCCTAAGGCATATAGTTCGGTAGAATAAGCTACATACACATGAAAGGCATTAATTGAATTTTGAAAATCGAAGTAATGATTTAGAAAAAATTTTTATAATTGCAGAAATTGGTATCAATCACAATGGAGATATCAATTTAGCGAAAGAGTTAATGAAACTAGCAAAAGATGCCGGTTGTGATGCTGTAAAATTTCAAAAAAGAACAATCGATATTGTTTACACAGACAGCTTCCTAAAGGAAAAAAGAGAATCTCCATGGGGCACTACACAAAGGGACCAAAAAGAAGGATTAGAATTTAATGAAAATGAGTATCGACAGATTGATTCATATTCGAAAGAATTAGATATATTATGGTTTGCATCTGCATGGGATATTCCTAGCCAAGATTTTTTAAAACAATTTGATTTATCATACAATAAGGTAGCTTCAGCAATGATCACTAATTTAGATTTTGTTGAACATGTAGCAAAAGAACAGAAACATACTTTTGTTTCAACAGGAATGACTTCACTTGAAGATATTGATAAAGCCATTGATATTTTTAAAAAACATGATTGTCCCATAACCATAATGCATACAAACTCAGAATATCCATCTCCAGAAGAAAATTTAAATTTGAGTACTATTCAGACACTACAAAAAAGATACAATGTTCCGGTTGGGTATTCAGGACATGAGACATCAGTATCTCCTTCAGTTATTGCTGCTTCCATTGGAGCTGTAGCAATTGAAAGACATATAACAATAGATAGATCATCGTATGGTTCCGATCAGTCGGCATCTTTAGAAATTACAGGATTAAGAAATTTAGTAGAGACAATTCGTAAAGTTCCTATTGTTCTGGGTGATGGAAAAAAAGTTATTACTGATCAGGAAAAAGTAATAGCTAAGAAGTTAAGATATTGGGAATGACATATTGTTTTGATATAGATGGAACTATTTGTTCAAATACAAATGGTAATTATGATCAGGCTCAACCAATATATGAGAGGATAAAAGTAATAAACAAACTATACGATGAAGGAAATGAAATTATTTTTTTTACTGCCAGAGGAACAACAACAAAAATTGATTGGAAAGAATTAACAGAAAAACAATTAAAAGATTGGAATGTAAACTTTCATAAATTAATTTTTGGCAAACCTAATGCCGATATATTTATTGATGACAAAGGTATCTCAGATAAATTATTTTTCGATAACTAATGAAAATTGGAATTATGCAAGGAAGGTTAGTAAGACCTTCAGGAAATAGAATTCAAGAATTTCCATCCAAACTGTGGAGAGAAGAACTGAAAATAGCTAGTAAATTAAATATTAATTTGATTGAATGGGTTATTGATAAAAAAAGCATAAAAACAAATCCGATAATCAAAAATTTGGACGAAGTAATAAAATTAACTTCTAAAAATGATATTCAGGTAGAAAGTATTTCAGACGATTATTTTCTTCAAGAAAAAAGAAATAATATTTTAGAAAATAAAATTTTAAATCATCTTGAAAAATTGTTTAATTTAGTAAAAAAAATTGGCATTTCAATTTATGTATTACCATTTTTGGAGCGTACTAGTCTAAAAAATTATACTTTTAACAATCAAATAGACATATTAAATAAAATTGAACCATTAATACCAAAAGATTTAAGTGTGTGTTTAGAAACAGACCTAAACCCCAAAAATCTAGAAACTTTGATTAAATCTCTAGATACTAAGAAATTTAGTATTAACTATGATATCGGAAATAGCGCTTTTGAAGGTTACGACTATTTAGAAGAATTTGAAAGCTACTTTCAATTTATTGCAAATATTCATGTAAAAGACCGTGCCTATCAAGGACCAACAGTTCCTTTAGGACAGGGAGATGCAAATATACAAGCAGTATTAAAAGAAATAAAAAAAAGAGGGTATAAAAAAAATCTTATCTTACAGGCTGCAAGACAAGATAAAATCGAAGATACAACCGTAATAGAGACATACTTTAAAATGGTAAATGATGTGATATGCAAAGAGTGAAAAGAATGTTGATCTTAGGTAGCTCAAAAGGTTTGGGTAAAGAGCTTTACAGAATGTTTAATGATATAAATTATGAAGTTATAGGTGTGTCTAGAAGTGAAAGTCAATATACAGATATCGTCTGTGATTTAAGTGATAAAAAACAAGTTAGATTACTAGTATCAAAAATTCAAAAATCGATTCCTAATAATGTAATCTTTAATGCTGGACAAGGTAGTTCAAAACAAGAGACACCTAGCCAAAGAACAGCAGAGCTTAGAAGTCAAAACTTTTTTACTGCTAAATATTTTATTGATGAAATAATGAATGACGAAAATATTTTATCAAACATTGATAATTTAATTTTTATAAATTCAATTTGTGCTCTTGAAAATGTGATTTGTTCAGAAGAATATCAAAGTTCAAAAAGAGAATTACTTCATTATGTAAGAAGCATTTCAAATCAATTAATAAGAAATAAGGTAAGAGTAAATTCTTTGCTTCCTGGAAACATAATGCATGAAAATTCAGTATGGAAAAAAAAATTTGATAAAGCATCTGATGAAAAAGAATTTTTAAAAAAAACTATGCCATTTGGAGATTGGATTTATCCTAGAGATATTTTCAATACAATCAACTTCTTAATAGATAATAAAAATTTGGTTGGCAACGAGATAATCCTTGATGGTGGGCAAAGCCAATTTTCACCAGATTGATCTGCCTCCATCAACTACAATATTTTGACCAGTAAGGAAGCTCGAATCATCACTGGTTAAATAAGCAATGTGACTACTTATCTCCTGTGAATCTAGCATTCTATTTAAAGGTACAGTTTCAGAAAACTTTTTAACAAATTCTTCGTTTTGATCATTGAATACACCTGTTGGTGAGAATGTATTCACTCTGTAATTTTTATTAGCTAAATAAACTGAAAGATATTTTGTTAAGCCAACAACTCCATGTTTTGAAATAGAGTATTCTATAGGTTTAAATATTTGATCCCCTTCTTGGTCCTTTCCATAAATTCTATTATCAGGTGCGATTATAGAAAGATCTGACCCAATATTTAATATAATTTTTTCATCATTTAAATTATTAGCATTGAATTTTACAAACTCTCTACACATCAATGCAGTACCAAGTAAAGAGTCTGTCACAGAGCTAGAAAAAGATTTAGTATCAAAAAATTCAAATCCTTTACTGTTTTCCATTCCTTCGCTTGTTAGATCAGGGTTATTCGCTGCTGCATTAAGAAGGGTTAAAGGTATATCTTTTTCCTTATGAATGAATTCAAAAAATTTGATCACATCATTTTCATTTGAAATATCTATTTTATTGAAGACTATTTCAACGTTAGTTGTGTCTTTAGTATTTTTTTTTAGATTTTCCTTATCTACTATGTATATTTTTGAATGGTTTACTGCAAGTCCATCAACTAGAGATTCGCCTAAAAAACCGCTACCTCCTGTCAAAATTGCTACTCTATCTTTGGACATATATTTACCTTTCAGATTGTATATTTAGTTAATTCTATTTTGATATAAATTCTATTTTCGTAAAATTTATTAAAAGTTAAAGTCAATAGGTTTAACAAAGATTGTTTCAATTTTAATTGTGTATAGTTATATTATCTAATGAATAATTTAAAATCCGTAGCTATAATTTTGGCTCGTGGCGGCAGCAAAGAAATTAAAAATAAAAACTTAAAAAAAATAAATGGTAAATCATTACTTGAGATTACTATTCTTCAGATAAAAAAAAATTTAGACATTGACATATTTGTTTCTTCAGATTCTAATAAAATCCTAGATGAAGCACGTAAACTTAGATGTCATACAATAGTTAGACCCAAAAAGTTATCGGGCGATAACAGTAGTTCAGAAGAGGCTCTTCTTCATGCAATTCAAGAAATAGAAAAAGACATTGAATGTGATACTATTATTTTTCCACAAGTAACTTCACCATTAAGAAGCTTTTCAGATTTTCCAGACGCCTTAAATATGTTCGTAAAAAATGAATATGACTCTCTTTTCACATCTAATGAGGCTTCTGATTTTTTAATTTGGGGTAGAAGTACAAATAATAAATTATCAGAAGTTAATTTTGAGAATACCAAAAGAACAAATAGACAAGAAAAAACTGAACAGATTATAGAGAATGGTTCATTTTATATATTTAATAAAGAAATGTTTAAGAAATACCAAACACGCCTATTTGGGCACATAGGAAATTTTAAAATGAAACCTTGGCAAATGTTTGAAATAGATAACCTTGAAGATTTTGAGCTATGTACAGATATATCTAAAATTAAGAAAGTTGATGGTATATATGAATAGTAAAAGAAAAGTATGGGTCAATGGCAATCTCATTCCGGAGTCTGAAGCCAAAGTTCCTATTTATGATTCAGCTTTAATGTTTGGGGACATGGTATTTGAAATGACTAGATCATTCAATCAATCTCATTTCTTATTAAAAGAACATATCGATAGGCTTTTTGCTTCTGCAGATTTTGTTAAGATTAATATTCCTTATTCACAAAAAGAAATTCATGATGCTATTGAAGAAGTTACAAATTATCACAGTGCTGTATTCAATAAGGATGATGAACACAGATTAATGATAAATTTAACAAGGGGATTACTGGGAATTTATGAAAATAATGTTGATTTTGATACTACTGGCCCTGTTTTAACGATTGCAGATTTTCCTTTGAAGTGGACAGTATCTGGAATGAACGAATACTTTGATAAAGGTATACATGCTGTAATTTCAAGTCAAAAAATGATACCAGATGAATTATTGAATGCTTCTGTAAAAAATAGAAGCAGATTACATTACATGATGGCAAACATAGATATAGCAAATAAAAAATTAGATAGAGCCTGGGCCTTACTTGAAGATCCTGAAGGAAATATTTGCGAGGGAACTGGATCAAATATATTTTTTGTTAAAGATGAACAACTTTATACTCCAAAACCCAAAAATATGCTTAGGGGTATTTCGAGGCAATTTTTAATTGATTTAGCTAAACAAAATAATATAAAAGTTCACGAAGTTGATATTCGTAAAGAAAATTTATCAGATTTTGAGGAAGCCTTTTATACAGCTACACCATTTTGCATGTTACCATGTTATAAATTAGAGAACTATGAACTTAGTTTTAGGAAAAAAGATAGTTTGTATAATCAGTTACTCTCCTCTTGGTCAGACAGTGTAGGTCTAAACATTGAAGAACAAATTAACAATTGGAATAATGAAAAAAATTATGTTGGTGAAAATTCGACTCCATATAAGTTTCAAAACTAAATTATTTTATGGAGATTTTATATAGACGCTCACTTCTTTATATGGATCAAAAAAGAATTCTCTGCTTTTATTGTCCTCGTAACTTTTGGTATCAAGCTTAAAATAATTATTTTTGTAGTCTGTAATTTCACAGTTATAAGTATCTAAATTGACTGGATCCCCATCAATTATTGCCATTGAATTACAAATTATTACATCAGGTTCTAATTCAATGTAATAACTAAAGTGAGAGGCCTCGTTAGTTTTCAATTTTCCTAAATTAGTTAATTCACTCAAAATGTAGTTTTCATAATTGTTAAAGGGGTGAATTATATAAGAGATATTTGGTTTTTGTAAGTAATGAAGTACTAAAACATGGTCAAAAGCTAATACAGAATAAGGTTTGTCTTCAAAATATGAATCTATTTCCTTTGAAAGATTATAAAGTGGATAACTTTCATATACTTCATCTAAGTTGGTTAAATTTTTGTAAGAATTAACAAAACTACCAGCAAATATTTGAATTGACGATACTAAAACTAATAATGTAAATATTCCAAACTGTCTGTGTGTTAGGAACTTAACTGAAAGAATAGATAAAAAATAAATTGAATAAAATAAGTGATGTTCATAACTATGTCCTGCAATCACATAAATTGAAAACGATACCATCAGATATATAAAAATATCAAATATCTCATTATTTTTAAACAGAACTACAAAGCCATTCAACTTTCTTACTATAAAAAATACAAATATTGATAATAATGTAAGATAAAGTACTTCATTAAATTCAAAGTATCTTTTTAACCATATAAATAGTTCTCCAAATTTAAAAGAATCAGATCCCGTATAATTTAGTGGAAGAGTGATGTAGTTTGAAAAATAAATACTAACTAAATTTTCTCTAAAATAAAATAATATAAATATTAAATGAGGAATTAATCCTCCAAAAAATAGAGACATGAATTCTTTTAAATTCATAAAACTTTTTTTATTTTTTATTATTAGTAAAAAAAATGCAAAATAAAATACTACAGTTGCTTGGTTTATCAGTGTCGATAAGGACAAAGCCACTGAAGAAATAAAAATATTTTTTGGGCTTAGTTCATATTTTTGAACAAAGTAAAAATGAAATGATATAAATATTAAGCAATAAATTTCAGAAAATTCAGAGTGATACCATACATAACTTAAAATGCTTGAAAATAGAAGTGCCCCAATAAAAGAATAGTTACTATCTTCATTATTTATTAACAATGTAAAAAAGAGGAATAAAATTATAACAAAAAGTATCAAGTCATTTATTAATTTAAAGAGAACTAAATTCTCACCTGAAAAATAAGAAATTAAATTGTATAAATACATGAATACAGGACCTTTTGATTCCCATTGGGTTTCAAAAGGCAATTCGTTAATACCTACATTTTGAGATGCGACTAAATAGGATGGAATATCTATTGAAATAGTCTCATATTCAAGATATTGATTTTGAGTAAATATTAAAAATATGAAGAGAATTACCAATGCAACTGGGATGTTCCTTAAATTTATGACTTTAACCTCAGGAATAATGAAAATCGCCACCAAGAGAAATAATATAAATAAGATCGACTTTATTTCGATAGAAAAACTGAGAAAATTAAGTAACAATAGAATAGTTAAAATAAATATTGAATAGTTATAATCTTTGATAATATTTAAGTTTTTCGTCATTTTTTTATATACATCTGTAACTTTATACTAAAATTCATTCAATATTTATGTAAGAAAATTGATAATTATTAATGGAAAAATTTTGCTACGAGATATTATTTTTTACAAGCATTAATGGTGATTCTGAACTATATCAACTTGAGTTATATTAATTTTCATAAAAGTATATGTAAAAGTTATCAATTTTTAGTTTCCTAATGTTTGGTTGAGTTTCGTAGTTTGTATAAGTTACGAATACATCAGCTTCACTAAGCGCAAAGGAAACATTATTTTTATCACCCCAGTACTCTCGAACATAAAATTCACCATCATAGGTAACTTTATTCCTTGGTTGTATCAAGTCGGGATGCCAATATACTAAATTTTTATTTAAATTATCGTTTTCATCATAGATAAGCTGAATTTTAGTTACCAATTTTTTGACAAGCTCTTCCGCATCCTTCTGAGTTTCTACAGAAACATAATCTAGTCTGTCATTCATGTTGAAGGTTTTATCATTAATAAATCTATCAATGTTTGAAAAATTCCCAATTAAAGATATTGCAATTATAAAAATTATGGGTGTGTATACATTGACTTTATTTTTTAATATCCTTAAAAAACCAATAAGTAATAAAGAGAATGGTAAATGTAAATAATGAGTCCAAGCCCTTTCAATAAAAAAGAAGTAAAAGAATATATAAAAATAAAATATTATTAATAAATATTTAGAAAGATTATCTGAAGAAATAATTATTTCCCTTGAAACATAGAAAAGTGCAATTGTAATAAATCCAAAAAATAAATACTCATTTGGAAATTTATAAAAGAAAGACAATTCATCAATCCAATTCATTGAATAACTAATGTCAAACTGTACATCATCAGAATTAGATCCTTGGGTTGTTAGCCAATTTAGATAAATTTTATAAAAGTTAGGAATTTGATTTCCACCAATACTTAATGGCGGAATTATCAGTATTGGATTTACAATAATTAATGATGAAAGGGTAATTCCAATAGTTTTAAAGATCAATCTAATTTTTTTTTCATTAGATTTGAAAAATATATAAATCCAAATAAAAAAGAACACAACAATCGCGTTAATTTTTAAAAAACTTGCTAAAGCAAGAAAAAATATAGATTGATAGTATTTTTCTTGATTAAGAAACTTAAGACCTATTGCTATAAATAATATTACCATTGGGTCCGGTTTGGGAACTCTGTGGATGAACTCAACTGATGCAAATGAGTAAATTGAAAAGACACTAATCCATAAGTATTTTCTATCGACAAGAAACTTTGAAAGATAATAAGCTCCAGAAAAAAACAATAAAGAGTTTAAAAATCTTGACAATAGTATTACAACTGTATCATTTATCAATGTAAACGGACCAACCAAAATGGTAAATAGATTTGACCAAAGACGACCGTACCTTAAATCTCCACCATAAGCTAGCTCAATAAATACTATTAAAAAATTTTTTAATGTTTGGTTTGTGATATTTGTAAATCTATTATAAATATCTTCAACAAGCCAGATATTGTAAATATCATCAATAAGCATTCTTTCATCAATAAACAGAATTTCGTAAATATTATTTTTAACATTATTTACGATATAGAAAATAAAAATTCCAATTGATAGAAAAGGGATTACTGAATTTGTAAATTTAGTTAAACTATTTTTACTGTCATTCACTAAAATATTTTATCATGATAAAGATAATTCACAGGGTTAATTCACTTAACCAATTAAAAAATATAAAACACAATTTCGGTGTTGAAGTTGATATTAGAAGTTACAATAAAAAATTGATTTTAGCTCATGACGTTGGTGAAGAAAAAGAAGATTTTCTTGAATTTATCAAATCTTATAATCATAAGATTTTTGTTGCCAACGTGAAAGAATCTGGAATTGAAAATCTTGTAATTGATGAGCTCGAAAAAAATAACATAAAAGATTTCTTCTTATTGGACGTTGAATTCCCTTATATTTTGCAAAACTACAAGAAACATGGAGAAAAACTTTGCCTAAGATTTTCTAAGTTTGAAGGAATAGATACAATTAATAATTTTAAAGGAAAAATAAAATGGGTCTGGATAGATACTTATGATGATTTTGATTTAGATATTTACGAGGCAGATATTCTTAGAAATTTTAAATTATGTTTAGTATCTCCAACTAGATGGGGTCACGAAGACAAAATTAACTATTATATTGAAAAATTTCAAAAATTTGATCTATTATTTGAAGCTATAATGGTTGAGGACATAGAAGAAATTTAAATTATCATATATTTTTAATTATTTTTTTTAACCTAAACAGACCCAAAATGTTTCTATATGCAATCCCAGGGATTCTATTAAGTTTAAAGACTACAGTATTGTCATATTTTCTATTGAAATGTTTTATTGGAATCTCAATTATTTCCAACTCTCTTTTAATGCACCAAGCATAAAATTCCCACCAAAACCCTTCTTCAATTAAACCTAAAACATCGTTATGGATTATTGATTCAATATCTTCTTTATATGCCATAAAATATCCACATGAAGGATCGTTTAATTTTATCTTTAAAAGAAGTTCATATAGTTTTTTAAAAGATCCAGAAATAAATAAACGAAAAATATTGTCTACCCTGGGAAATCTATACCCAATAACAATTTTTCCAGGTTCTAGTTGTTCATATAATCTTTTTAAATCTTTAGGATCATATTGACCATCAGAGTCAACAAAGGAAATTATTTTTGAAGTTGTTTCTCTTAAGCCAATTAAAACAGCTTCACTGTAGTTTTTTCTATCAGGACTACTAAGTAATTTAATATCATAGACTTTTTTGAGGTCATTAATTATTTTTATTGAATTATCCGTTGAGCCATCTTCAGAAATAATAAATGATATTTTAAAGTTGTTATCTTTATATTCTTCAAAGAAATTCTCCAACGTAGAATATATATTTTTTTCTTCGTTGTAAACAGGAGTAACAATTTGTATTTTTTCCATTATTAATAACAAAATTAATGATTTTTCTATTAAAGTTATCTTAGTGCTTCGCTTGATAATATGATTAAATCTATACAATAAAATGAAAACCAAAACACTTTATTTTTTATTTTTTCTCACACTTGTTTTTTCATTAATCAAAGTTGATTATCGATTTAAAGAAATCCCTTATGGACTCGAAGTAGATGATGCAGAATATTATTACAGTGCTGTGACAATTGGAATAGACTTTGATTTAGATTTTTCAAATCAGATGAAGGGAGTGGATAATCGATTTCTTAATTTTGAGAATAATAAAATAGTTCCATTTCACCCAATAGGTTCTGGGATATTAGCTTCTCCTTTTGTTTTTATTGCAAATATTTTTGAAGATTTAGAAAATAGTAAAAGTCCAATAAGTTTGGTTTACTATATTTACTCATTTTCTCCAATATTCTATTTTTTCATTTCAATCTTACTTTTACAAAAATCGATGAATGAACTGAAAATAAAATATGATAATAAATTATTGTTGATAGCTATATTTGGAACAGGAATAACTTATTATTCTTTCGATAGATTTAGCATGAGCCATATTTATGAATTTTTTGGAACTTCTTTTTTAATTTTTTTGTCTACCAAATCTTTAAAACAAAAGGATCGTACTAAATCTAATATAATTTACCTTTTTCTGGGTTTTTTAATTTTTTTATTTCTTACAGTTAGATGGATAAACTATTTATATTTCCTTATTCCTTTAATTATTTATTATATTTCAAATAATTCATTAAAAAAATTGTATCTAAAACCTACTTTTATAATCGGCAATATGTTTGGTCTAATTTTATTTTTATTCCATACAAAATACTTGTATGGAATTTATACACTAAATCAAGCCCCTATTCTTTTGTCTATAGAAAATAGTTTTTCAGCTAATTACTCAAGATTTTTTAATTTAAGTATGTTTTTAGAAAATATATCTTTTCTCATGGAGGGATTAAGAATTATTCTCTTTAGTAATGAATTTGGAATTTTCTTTTTCGCTCCAGTATTGTTTTTATCTTTTGGTTATGTGCTTTTTTCTATGTACAAAAAAACTTATTTGTTTACTTTTTTATTGTTCGTTTTGTACTTGATACCATTTTTATCAGTAATTGTTGTTCAGAATACTGCTTTTTCATATGGTTATAGATACTTGTTTGTATTGATTCCCATAAACATTGTTTTATATTTCAAATTTTTCTTCAAATATAAATACATAAACTTTTATTTGTTAATTTTCTCTGTTCTTGGATTTATTTTGTACATCTTTTTTGAAACTACTGATGCAACATCTTTATCTTACGACTATGTAGTCAACAGCTTTGGGATGAATACAAGATATTCTAATCCAGATTATTTATCAGATTTACCAATGACATTGTTGAATCTAAATGCATATATGCATATTTTATTTACTTCATTCATAGGTGTATTGTTTATTAAACTTTTAAATCTATTTGCCGATCCTCTTCTCTTTTTTAGTAATTTCACAGAGATTAATGATGATATTGCAGATCTTATTACTAATTCTTTAAATCTTTCGTGGCCTAGATTATTTTTTATGTATATCTTCGTAATTTATTTTTTAGTTCTAATCTCACAAAATAAAACAAAGAATGATTAATAATATTTTTTAATTTAATTATTTTGAATGTTCATTAGATAATCAAAACAAGAGTAAGACTTTATATCTTTTTTACACTCTGTTAAATCAACATTATATGTTCTTTCCTTACTCACTTCATACGTAGAGTTTATTATGCTAAAACAAACCAAGATTACTAATGTAGAGTACCCAATTCTTTTTGAAATATTTATCGATAAAAGAGTTAATAATGAAATTAAAAAAAGAATATCAGAGGTCATATATAGGCAACAAATAAAGAATGCGGAATTATTTACTAAGTCAAATTCTAAATCTTTTCTTGACAATAAATACAAACTGAACATAAGCATGGGAAAAGTAAAATGTGAAGCATAAATTATTGGTTTCTCAGGTGAAACTAAAACGAACCATCCATATAACGGAGCCAATGATAAAGCGAAATATGTAAGTTGCTTTACATCAAGCATCATATCTTGGCCTTTTTTTATTAATAAAACAAGGAATAAAATAATTGGTGGGGCAAAAACTCTCAGTAAAACACTAGGATTCCAACTTAAGACCCCTGAATTTTGAAAGTTATTCAAGATATTTTGTACACTTAAAATTTCAATAATTCCTAAAGAACCAATTTGACTCCCCATACTCTCATACATAACTATAAAATGCTCAATGTAATCTGAAATATTTTGATAATCAGATTTAAAAATTATTAATAATATCCAAATTGTTGAAGGAAATATAAAAATTGATAATTCTAAAGGTACTTTCTTTAAATCTTTATTAAGGATTAAATTGAAAAAATAAAAGAATCCAAATAAAACGATCAAAATTCCTTTTCCAAAAAAAACTAATATGCCCATAAAAAAAATACTTGCTTTTGGATAAGTTTTATAAAGAAGAATCGAATTGAAAAAAAATATGATACTTATAGTTTCTCCCAAGGAGTATATCGAACCAAACCAAAAAGGAAATGAAACAAGGGCGAAACCAGAGAAAATTATAACTTTCTTTCTATCTAATTCATAAATACTAGATACATATTTTGAAAATATTATTTGAACTACTAGTACCCAAAAAAAGTTAGCAAGTCTAATTAAATTGAAATCATTCAAAAAGCTCCATGCTATAGAGCTTCCAACTGCTGACAAAGGTGGAGATGTTAAAAATGGATTGTAAAGACCTTCAAAGATCGTTTGTTTAGGCCCCTCAAAACTAAAACCATTTAGAAAAAATCCTGTATTTGCAACTAGCGATACTATTTCATCTCTAAAAGGGGGAAGAGTACTTGATGTCTTAAATACAAAATAAATTAAAGCAATAAAATATATAAAAATAAAAAAATTATTTTTGTAAGAAAATATATTTAAACTTTTTAAACTTCTCACTCTTAAAATTATATACATAATTATATAATTTTTTTCATGGTGGTCTTTCCTTGACATGTAACTAAAATGATGTTGTTTTAATATATTAAAAAGTAATGATAAAAAAAATACAAGAGTTATATACAGACATCGTTAAGGTATCAAAGCTTTCAAAAGTTGGAAAAAAGAAATTACGTATTTTGCTCTCTATTTTCCTAGCAAATGTAACAGTTTTAACCGATTTATTGATTATTGTTGTATTTTCTAGAATTCTGGGTAAAGACTTAACATCAGAAAATGTGATAGTTGACTTTGTTTTAAATAACAAATATTTATTACCAATAATTATAATTTTTAGATTTATTGCTATTTATATTGAGAAAACAAACATTCAACTTCTTGTTTTACAAATTATGCAAAACCTTAAAGATTACATAATTAGAGAAGTGTATAAAAAAGGTAATTTTTCCGTTGCCGATGCTACTTTTTACACAGGCACCTTTTCGATTCATATATCTACTTTTTACGGTTCTCTTGCCACTTTCTTAAACAATATAATTCAGTTAATAATCTATTCAACCTTTTTAATCTATTTGGATTTGAGAACTGTCTCGTACTTTATTATTGGAGGCTTGCTCCTTATCATTCCAACAAAATATCTCCTAAAGCTTGGTAGAAGGTATATTCATAAATCCTACATTGCTGCCCAAGACATTAGTAGAGGATTACAGAGAGTAATAGACAATATATTTTTAATTAAAATATTGAAAACATCAGAGTATGAATTTCAACAATACAACAAGCATTTGGAAGATTTCACAAATGCTCAGTACAATAACATTAAATTTGGAACTATAAACAGCCTTGTTCCTAATTTTGCAGCATTAATTATTCTATCTGTATTAGTTGCCTTTACTAATGTAGGTCTTATTTTAACTCTTGAATTCCTTGGAGTAACTTTGAGACTCGTTCAAACATTAGGGAATGTAAACCTCTCTCTTAATCAATTAGTCAATACTCAGGTTCATATTGAGAAATTTAAGGATTTTGAAAGAGAAATTCCTACTGTTAAAAATTATTACAAAGTTAGTGAAGAACAAAAAAATTCTGTATCAATAAATAATTTATCGTTTCAATATTTCAACAGTGAGACTTTTATTTTTAAAAATTTAAATCTAGATATACATTTAAATAAACATACTGTAATTACTGGACCAAATGGATCTGGTAAAAGCACACTTTTAGGTCTAATTGCAGGAATTTTTTATCCTGAAGAAGGAAGTGTCAGTTTATCTTCAAAAAACATAGGATATGTAGGTGTAACACCTTTAATTATTTCTGGGACATTAAAAGAAAATGTCTTATATGGCAACAATGAGAATATTGATGATAAAGAAATAGTAAATTTGATTGATGAATTCCAACTTTTTAATGAATCTTCGGAAATAAATTTGGATATGAATATTACGAATAAGTCCCTCTCTTCAGGACAAATGCAAAAAATTTCATTTATACGTAGCTTGCTTGCTAATACAGATATTCTATTGCTTGATGAGTCAACATCTAATTTAGATGTAAGAACAAAAAAATTCATTTTTGATATTTTGAACAAAAAAAATATAACAATTATAAATTCAACACATAACCATGATGATTTTGATTATGATTATCATTTAAAAATTGATGTATCAGAAGAATCTAGAGAAATTAAAATAGTCAAATAGACTTATAGTCTGCAATTTCTCTATTTATATGTTCTTCGATGGAGTTATTTTCTAAAATATATTTCACTGCATTGTTTGATAACTCATTTAGTTTATTTTCATCTAAAAAAAGATCTTCAATGAAATTTGTGAGATCTAAATTATTAAAATTTACCAAAAAACCATTTACTTTATGATCAATGAGTTCTTGATGGTTTTTAATATCGCTTGCAATAACAATACATCCTGCAGCCATAGCTTCTAAAAGTGCTTTTGGATTACCTTCAAAGATTGAGGGCATTAAAAAAATTAAATAATTTCCATACTCTTTAATTAGGTCATTATTTGGAATGTTGTCAACAATATTTAGATCAACTTTATTTTTATATGCCAATTTCTCAAGCTTATTTTTATCATTTCCTTTACCGTATATATGCAAATTAAAATTAGAGCCTTTTAGCTTATCAATAACGAGATCAAAATTTTTTTGTTTCTCTAGCCTACCAACCATTAAAAGTTTATTTTTATACCTATCTTTTATTTGTTTTTTTTCAGGTAAATAAACCCAGTTATTTCTTATTTTTAGTTTATTTATTTGATAAATAAATCTTTTTTTGATTAATTTCTTATCTGTTTTCGAAGTTACAGTGTAAATATTTGATGAAAAAATTGCTATCTGAGTAAGAAAATAATATGCAGCTATCTTTAAAATATTTTTTTTTGTTTTTTAGAGAAAATTCGAGCAAATCATAACCAGTCCTTATATACAGTTTTTTTCTAAAAAATATTTTTCCAACTATTGGCAACCAAGCTCCTAGGAGCTGGTTCGTTTTATAAATATCAGCTTTTTTAAATTCTTCTTTAAATTTAATTAAAAATAAGAAGGTTTTTGATATATAAGCTAAGTTTGATTTTGGTACTTTAATATCTTGAAATATAGGCATATGTTTAATATTTTTCTCTTGGAGTAAGTTACTGTAATTTTCTGTATCATAAGTTACAAAAGTAACTTCATGGCCTTTTTCTGCAAGCTGTCTATATAGTTCGACTTCTCTTTCAAAAAGGCCACTTTGCAACCAGTCTTTTATTCGAACTTTGTACGTAAAAAAAAGAATTATTTTCATATGAAATTAGTTTAACTTTTATAATGAAGTTGTTTTAAGAATTTTTAAATATGAAAAAAGTATTATTAATACATAATAAGTATCAAGATCTTGGTGGTGAAGATATCGCCGTTGAAAATGAAATAAAACTATTAGAAAAACATTTTGATATAAAAGTAATTTATTTTTCTAATGTAATTGAAAGCATTTTTAAACAGGCATTTTATTTTTTGTTAAATAGAAATTTAGATAGTGAAAAGAAATTAATTAAAGAAATTAAAGATTTTAAACCTGATGTAGCTTACGTTCACAATACCTGGTTTAAAGCATCATTAGGCATTTTTTCCGTTTTAAGAAAATACAATATAAAAACAATTTTAAAAATTCATAATTTTCGGTATGACTGTACAAGATACTTTCTTTCTTCAAAACATTTTAATGAAAAACAATTTTGTCAAAAGTGTGGTTCAAGTAGAAAAGATATGAATATTTTTAACAAATATTATAAAGATTCATTCATTAAATCTTTACTCATAAATTATTACGGTAAAAGATATTTTAAAATAATAAAAAAAAGTAATTTTAAAATATTTGTTTTAACTAAATTTCACAAGAATCATCTCATAAATCTTGGCTTTAAAGAAAAACGATTGAAAGTATTCCCAAATTTTATAGAGCAACCAAATTTGGAAACTAGAAATTATGAGTCAAATAATTTTGTTTACGCAGGAAGAATATCCAAAGAGAAGGGTATCGAAGAGTTAATTCAAGTATTTTTATCTACACAAAACCCAAATTTTATTTTACAGATAATTGGAAAAGGTCCAGAGTATGTATCTTTCTCAGAAAAATACAAAAATTCTAAAATACAATTTTTGGGGGAAATGTCAAATGAGGATGTTCTCAATCATATATCCAAATCATATATGGTAATTACTACAACAAAACTTTTCGAAGGTCAACCAACATTGCTTTGCGAAGCCTCTTCTTTAGGTGTGCCTTCCATATTTCCTTCTACTGGAGGAATAAATGAATTTTTTCCAGAAGACTACAAATTGTCATTTGAACAGTTTGATTATGAGGACCTAAAAAATACTATCAGTTTTGCTATGAGCAACACTGAAATAAAAAATTTTGGAATAGAGAACAATAATTTTATTAAAAGACAACTAAATGAAATATCGATGATTGAAAATATGAACAAATTTTTAAATGATGAATAAATTTGATAAATTATCTGTAATCATGAGTGTTTACAACTCTGAAGAAAATTTAAGTGATTCAATTGAGAGTATATTGAATCAAACATACAAAAATTTTGAGTTTTTGATTATGGATGATGGATCCTCTGATAATTCTTCAGAAATCCTAGGTGAATATGCCAAGAAAGATAATAGAGTTAAAATTTTTAAAAACTCAGATAATCTAGGTCTTACAAAATCTCTAAATATTTTAATATCATCATCAAAGGGGGAATATCTTGCTAGACAGGACTCAGATGACATAAGTTCAAAAGACCGATTTGAAAAGCAGTTGAATTATCTTAGTTTAAATAATTTAGATGCATGCACAGTAAGAGCACTGGGTAGTACAACAAAGAAATTGATACCAAATGTTAGTTATTACTTTCCGCTTAACTTAGTTATAAAATTTAAAAACCCTTTTGTTCACGGATCTTTACTTGTAAGAAAAAATGTAATGGAAAGTCTAGGAGGATATGACGAAAATTTTTACTATTCTCAGGATTACAAATTAATGTCAGATCTTCTATCTAGAAATTTCAAAGTTAAAATCATGCCTGACATACTATATTTTTTAAATCAAGAAAATAATATTTCCACAAATAACAAGGAAGAACAAAAATATTATGCTGATTGTGTGAGAAAAAATAAGACTCCTAAAACATAAACAAATGAAAATATATATTAATAAGCCAAAAGAAGATTGGGTAGTTGATAGATTTGTTTCGGAATGGAAAGTTCACAATTCACTGATAAATACAAATAGGTTAATTGATGCAGATATAATTTGGTTGATTGCTCCGTGGACATGGAAAAAGATTTCAAAAAGACAACTAAAAAGAAAAACTGTTGTAGCAACAGTTCACCATATCGATGAAGAAAAATTTGACCAAATCCAACAAAAAGAATTTCTATTAAGAGATAGTTACATTGATTATTATCACACCATTTCTAGGCAATCGAGTGAACAATTAAAAAAGTATACAGACAAACCAATATTTAAAATTCCTTTTTGGGTAAACCAGGAAGTTTGGTTCAACATTGAAAATAAGAATTATATAAGACAAAAATATGGATTAAATGATAATTCATTTTTAATTGGGTCATTTCAACGCGACACTGAAGGTTCAGACCTTATATCTCCAAAACTCTCTAAAGGACCAGATCAATTTTTTCAGATTGTCAAAGATCTATATTCTAAAAACAAAAACATTAGTGTTATATTGTGTGGAACAAGAAGAAATTATTTAATTGATAAATTAAAAGAAGAAAAAATCCCATATAAATATTTTGAGATGGCTGATTTTAAAACTCTGAACGAACTCTATAACTGTTTAGATCTGTATATTGTTTCTTCTCGCGTCGAGGGAGGTCCACAAGCAATATTAGAATGCGCAATAACAAAAACACCAGTTATTTCAACGGACGTAGGAATAGCATCTGAAATTTTAGACAAGGGTTCAATATTTGATATGACATCTTATAAAGAAGCCAAGCCAAATATTGAATTTGCATATATTAATGCAAATAGATTTAAATTACCTGAAGGAATGGATAGTTTTACAGCCAAATTTAGGAGCATTTATGAAAGTTAGTATTGGAACAAAAACCAAAGACGGACCTTGGGGTGGTGGAAATTTATTTGCTATTAATTTGAAAAATTTTTTGGGAGATAATGGAATTAAAGTTGTTAATAATCTAAAAGATGATGATATAGATTTAATTTTAATTACAGAGCCTAGAAAGACATCTGAATCATCTGCCTTTACACACATTCAAGTAATTAATTATTTAAAGTATATAAATAATAAAGCTCTTGTTGTTCATCGTATTAATGAATGCGATGAACGGAAAAACACTAATTACATAAATAAATATATAATCGAAGCTAATAAAGTTGCTGACCACACAGTTTTTGTTAGCTCATGGCTAAAAAATTTATATTTAAATCATGGAATGGATAATCTAAATAAAGAAGTAATCTTAAGTGGATCAGATCATAAAGTTTTTAATAGCAAAAACAAACTTCCATGGATAAAACCAGAAAAATTGTCTTTAGTGACGCATCATTGGGGTGCAAACTGGAATAAGGGATTTGATGTTTACGAATACATTGATAATTTACTTGATAAAGATAAATGGAGTAAGCTCATTGAATTTATATACATTGGCAACTTACCTAATAATTTTAAATTTAAGAACACAAAGGTAATTAGTCCCTTAAGTGGAAAAGAGTTGGTTGATCAATTAAAGAAAAGTCATGTCTACATTACAGGTTCTATTAATGAACCGTCCGGAAATCATCATATTGAAGGTGCATTATGTGGTTTGCCGGTGCTGTATTTAAATAGTGGTGGTATTCCTGAATATTGTGAAAAATTTGGTCTTGAATATAATTTAGATAATTTAGAGACAAAAATAATTGAAATTATGAACAATTATAAAAAGTACTTTAGTTTGATTGAAAAATATCCCTTTAAAGCAGAAAAAATGAGTAAGGATTATTTAAATCTGTTTAATTCAATGTTAAAAAATAAAGAAGAAATCTTATCTAACAGAAAAATTGAATTTCGCTCAAACTATCTTTTAAGCTTATTGTATAAAAAAATTAAGTTATAATTTTTTTAAACTCTGAGTAAAATTTTTCTAAAGTATAGTTGTCAATTAATGTTCTGTATGCAGATTCACAGACATCCCTCACTAAACTTTTATCAGAATAAACCAAACTGATTTTTTCTTCCCAATTGTCTATATTGTTTTTCATTACAAAAAAAATATTCTTATTGTCTCTAAATTTTTCTTCTTCCCAGAATCCTTTTGTTTTTGTAATAATTACGGGAATCTTCATCGACATGGATTGTAGGGCAACACTTTGGCCTGATGGTTGGATAGAATCCTTAAGAGGAATAATTGAAACAAAACATTCGGCATAAATGTCTCTTATTTTTAAATCTGAAATTTCATTATCAGCCCATATGCCTTGATAAAGTTTTACGTTCTTAGGTAAGTTAATATTTTTAAATTGTTTTGATACAAATATAAATTCATAACTTATCATTTTTCTTGCAATGTTCGTCACTAATTCGTAGTCTCTTTTGCCGTCATTTCCAATGAATAGAACTTTATTATTATTTTTTGAACTATTTTTATTCCAAAATTTTAAATCGACGGGAAAAGGTAAAAAATACATTTTTTCTTGGTATTTGGGATAATTTTTTTCTGCAAATTTTTTTTCACCGTTGCTTAAAAAAATTATATTTGTTGAGGTTTTTAATAATAAAATAATAAATTTTTCTCTAAAGTATTTTCTTAAAATGTTTCTACTTTGATTTACAAACAAACCCATAATAAATACAGTTGTATTTCTTTTTTTGAAAATAGACATTATTAACATTACAGGCATTGTTGAAAAGGCAACTCGTTGATTTGTAAATATAATATTTTCTGATTGTCTTAGGGTTTTAATGTTTTCAAAACTAATAATTTTTTCACAATAAAAAGGAATAGTTGTTACATATCTGGCTAATTTGAAAATTGGCTTAAACATAACATTTAAAATATTTTGCTTTTCTGAAAACTCTATAATATTTACATTGGTAAATTCTTTCTTAAAATCTAGATAAGAATAAAAAAATTCTTTCGAAAATTTCTCGTTACTATTGTTTAACCTATTAATTCTTCCCGATTGAAACACAAATGTAATTTTATTAATATTCATACTCCTTTGTATATGCTAACTTGAATAAAAGAATGTTAAAAGATTTTAAATTAATTGAATTTTTCAAGTATATATATTTTTTCTTACTCTTCTTTTCTATGTTATTTGCGAGGCCCTTTGTAGGTCTTACGGTTTTTGGTTTTAGATTGGGTGAATTGATTATAGGTACTTGCTTTATATTCTCGTTGGCTGTCTTCTTACCAAGAAAATATTTACCAAATATAATTTCTGAAAATAAATTACTTACAATTTTTAGAATTCTCATCTTTTCAGTTTTTGCCATCTCATTGTTTACTAACTCACCTTTAACAAGCTTATACTTTGTTCGGTCTAGTTCATATGTGTGGTCAATAGCATTTATTTTTTTTGGAATATACTTTATGGGTTTTCTAAGAAAAAATAATTATTTTTTAGTTATTCTTTCTTTTGCTCCTTTGTTTGTTTATCTTTTTTCAACTGGTAGATATCCAAATTTCATTATGTCATTTTTTATGACTTGGTCTGACAAATTTGAATTTATAAAAGGTTCAGATTTAATGCTAACTTATATTGTTGTAACACTGGTTCTTATTAAATTTTTCTCAAATAAATTTTTATCGCTAACTTATTTATTCTTAATTTCTGCAGCTTTTTTTCCATTATTGCTATTTAACAGTAGGGGAGCATTTTTAGCAGGAGCAATGTATTTCATTTTCCAATTAATTTTTGAAAGAAAATTTTTCTGGAATAACAAAATTTTTACATTAGTTTTAGGCTTAGTTGGGTATTTTGTTTTCTATAGCTCAGTGTTAAATGTCTACGGTGAGTTTAATTTTGTGAAAGTTAATGAAGCTACAAAACCAAATATAGTAACTGAGAAAGTTTCTGAAATTGCTAAACAAAAAAAGACAGTTGAGACATTTAGGTCATTTTATATTGAAGATGGAAGACTTTATTCAGATGATAACACTACAAATTGGAGATTAGATATTTGGCAAGACCTATATCATTACATGAATGATGAAAATATAGTTATGACAGGTCATGGATATAAAAGTATCTTTCCAATCATGCTTGATCCATCTGCACCTGGAAGATTAGGGCGTGATGGATTAAATGAAAATGTTCATAATTACTTTGCAAACATATTTGGAAGAGGTGGTATATTTCAATTTCTTCTTTTTCTTTATTTTTATCTAAAATTGATACGCTTATCAAAAGAATTAAACGGAGATTATCAAATTATTGGTTATTTAATACCAGTTATGGCTAACTCTTTTTTTGATGCAAACATGGAAGGGGTTCAATACCCATTTATTTTTTATTCATTTCTTGCTTTAATATTTTTATCTAAAAAAAATGAAAAACTATCAGTAGATTACTAATAAGTATTTAATATATAGAATATGAAAAAAGCACTTGTCACAGGAATTACCGGTCAGGACGGATATTATTTATCAAAACTTTTATTAGATAAAGGGTATGAGGTTCACGGTACTATTAGGAGATCATCAACATTTAATACTTCTAGGATCGATGAGTTTATATCATCCCACAAAGAAGATGGTAGATACAACCTATATTATTCAGACCTTGCAGATTCTTCATCGCTAGGAAATTTAATAAACAATATAAATCCGGATGAAATTTATAATTTAGCAGCACAATCACATGTCGCAGTATCTTTTAAAAATCCAATGTACACAACTTCAGTTGGAAACAATGGAACTTTAGCAATTCTTGAAAATCTAAGAAATTTAAATAAAAATGTAAAATTTTATCAAGCATCTTCTTCTGAAATGTTTGGAGGAGAAGATGAGGTTTTATTAAATGAAGAGTCAGTATTTGATCCAAAAAGTCCCTATGCTGCCTCTAAGGTATTTTCACATAATATTACGAAATTATATCGAGAATCTTATGGAATCTTTGCAGTTAATGGAATACTTTTTAATCACGAATCTCCCCATAGAGGTGAGACCTTTGTTACCAGAAAAATATCAAGAGCTGTTGCAAGAATTTCTCTTGGAATACAAGAGAAACTTACACTTGGTAACTTAGAAGCATCTAGAGACTGGGGATTTGCGGGTGATTATGTGATGGGTATGTGGATGATGCTACAGCATGAAACTCCTGAAGATTGGGTTCTTGCTACTGGTAAAACATATAAGGTAAAAGATTTTTTAGAAAAAGCTTTTTCATACGTAAATCTAAATTGGGAAGACTATGTCCTAACCTCTGAAGAGTACTTCAGACCAAATGAGGTAAACTATCTTTTAGGCGATTCAACCAAGGCACAAAAAAAACTTAAATGGAAACCTAAGGTTTCTTTTGATGATTTAGTAAAAATGATGGTTGATAGTGATACTGTTCTTGCTAAAAGAGAACAAGTTCTGATTAAGGAAAATCTGTTATTACCAACCTGGGAATATCCAAAAAGTTAATTTATACTACTTTCTCGCAAGTTTATAATTTCTATCAAACCAATCTACTGTTATTTTTAAACCTTCATCGAGTGTAGTTTTACTCTTCCATCCAAGACTATTAATTAGTGAACTATCTAGGAGTTTTCTTGGATTTCCGTCAGGCATATTTTTATCAAATTCTAATTCTCCATCAAACTTCAAAAGATTCTTAATTTTCACTGCAAGGTCAGCAATAGATATTTCTTCTCCACTTCCAACATTCAACAAATCATGTTCAGTCTCAACATCTAGTAAGAAATTTATAGCATCAGCCAAATCGTCAACAAATAAAAATTCTCGAAGAGGTTTTCCAGTGCCCCAAATTTTAAAACTATTCTGTTTATTAATTTTTGCTTTACTCATTCTAGATATTAAACCTGGAATTACATGGCTATCTGTTTCTGAAAAAAAATCATTAATACCATAAAGGTTTGTTGGCATAAGATTGATTATTTTATTTCCATTTTGGTGGTTGATCGTTCTTCCGATTTCTATAGACGTAAGTTTCGCCATCGCATAAGGAGAATTAGTAGGTTCGAGCTTTCCATCCATAAAAAATTCTTCTTTAATTGGATTAGGTGAATCTAATGGATAAATACAACTACTACCTAAATTTATTACCTTGACATTTGGATAATCAACAATTGACTCCAAAATATTCATATTTATTTTGAGATTTTCAATTATAAATTCTGTTCTGTGTGTATTGTTTGCATTTATACCCCCAACCCTTGCTGCAGCATTAATTATTAAATCAGGATTAAATTTCTCTATCGTCTTTTTTGTATCATTTAACAAAAATAAATCGGTATCTTTACGAGTTGATGCAAGGAGGTCTGATACTTTTTCAGATTTTTTCATTAATCTTATAATTGAAGATCCAACCATTCCATTAGATCCAAAAACTAAAACTTTTATTTTCAACCTCCAAATTACATTATAAATGTAATTAATTTCAATATATTTATACAGCCAATTAAGTCAAAAATTATAAATATACCGTTTGATTTTATTCAAAGTATTATTAAATTGTAATGATTCATTCTTGGATTAATAATTTAGAAACAAATATTCCAAAGTATTTAGATACTTTGAATAAAAAAGAAAATCTCTACACTTATTTTCCTTCTAAAAAAGACTTAACTCTAAATGGAGCCAATCTTTCTCTTGGCTTCTCATGTTTTGCAATAAAAATTTTATATACTTTAAATTTGTGGGAAAAGCTTAATCGTAATGAAAAAGACTCCTGGAGCGAATATATTAACTCATTCCAAAAAAGTAAAAAAGGAGTTCCGATCAATTCATTTGTAGATGATGAAATATATAATTTTTACTCGAATCCAGATTTAATCAATATGCTAAAAGATAAACTTAAACTTTCAATAAATTTCATAGCAAAAAATAAATTTAAAACTCATAATCAGTTATTTGAAGAAGCAATTAGGGCTGAAACAAAACAAGCAATATCAACATTAAATCAAATTGGCTATTCAAACGAATCTAAATATAGTGACTTTCCATTCAAAAAAAATGATATTTTAAATTATTTACATTCATTAAATTGGAGTAAACCTTGGTCTGCTGGTGGTCAATTTGCAGCTTTATCAGTTTTTTCTAAAACACAACTTCGAGAGGATCAATCTCTAGATGCATTCACTTCTTTTTCTGAATTTCTAAATGAAATAATTGATAAGGAAACTGGACTATATTATTTAAATAATTTTGAAAACAGATCAGAAGTCATAAATGGTGCAATGAAAGTAATAACTGGTCTTGATTGGATTAACCATGAAATTCATTATCCAGAAAAATTGATTGATTTTTGCTTAAATACAAAACCAACAAACACAGGTTGCGATTTAGTAGATATAGTTTATGTTTTATATAAATGTCTTGATCAAGTTGAATATAAAAGAAATGAAATCGTGAGTTACATGGAAGATGTTTTAAATTTGATTTATCTACATTACAAAGAAGATGAAGGTGGATTTTCATACTCCATAGATAAAAGTCAAGAATATTATTATGGTCTAAGAATTACTAAAGGAAGCAATCAAGCCGATATTCATGGAACAATTCTGTTAACTTGGGCTCTATCAATGATATTTTCTGTTCAAGAGAATGAAGATTTCAATTGGAAAATTTTGAAACCATAGTAATTAAATGGAAGGTATAAAAGTATGTTAAATTTTTTGTATTGTTGTGATGAGAATTATAATAAACAACTTCAAACTTCTCTTTTTTCACTTCTAGACAATGTATCTGAAAGTATAAATATTTATGTTATTTACAAAAAAGGTTTTAATAGAAAATCAATTAGCGAAAAGATCAACCAACATAATAAATTAAACAACATATCCTTTATTGAATTTAATTCTGATGTTGATGAGTTTCCAAACGTTAAAGATTCCCACGTTTCTGAGGCTACTTACTATCGTTTATTTTTAGATCAACATATAGAAGATGATTTAGATTTTTTAATTTATCTTGATGCAGATATTGTTTGTATAAGTGACCCCTTAATGGATTTAGCACACCATATAAGAGGATTAAAAAAAGAAAAATTAATCGTAAGCGTCACCACAGAACATTCTGTTACTGATGGACGTGAGAGATTGGGTATGCAATCAAACAATTACTTTAATGCTGGAGTAATGATAATTAATTATAAACAATGGATTGATAAAAAAATTGGAAATCAGTTACGTATGAAATTAAAATCTAACAAGAAAATTCTAAACTTTTGGGATCAAGACATTTTAAATATGTTTTTTGATGGCAACTATTATGACCTTAATCATGAACTAAATTCTAAAGTAAGTATGGATGTTGATGAAAAAATAAAAAATGATAGATATATAAATGATTACTTTAAGAATAAGAAACTTTTACACTTTCAAGGCAAATTCAAGCCTTGGTCGCTTAAAGGGATATTAAATAAAAAATCACGGCCATATCAGGAATATTATGAAATTATTTCAAATGGAGATATACACTTACAATTTAATTGGAAAGGAAATGTCATAAAAGATCTTGTTATTTCTGTTTTGACATTAGATATATTTTCATACAAGAAACCATTTAGACTACTAGTAAAAGTTATAAAAAGTCTTTTTAGAAAAAATGAAAAATATTAACTTAGAAAATAATGATTACATAACAAGTTATAGATTTGCAAGGCTTTCTGATGTAGTTTATTCAGAGGTATTAACCGAAAATCAATATTCCGAAATAAATCCAAAAGATCACACAGTTATATCAAGAGGAAAAAATATAGTATTTTACAAATTGAATTCATTTTCTCTAAAAGAAAATGACATAGTTTTTTGCAACTTGAGCCTAATAAATGAATTATTTAAACATTTAAATAAAATTAATTCATTTAAAAATATAAAAATAATTACAAATCAAACGGATAGTTCTGTAACAAAAAAAAACTTTGATAAAAAGCCAACCTGTGTATCTAAATGGTATTCGATAAATATTGATTATGAGAATCCAAACCTAATTTCAATACCTCTTGGCCTGTCAAATGATTATTCTCCAAAAAATCCAAATGCAAATGATTTTATAAATTTATCAAGTGGTAAAAAAATAATAAAAAAAAATAAAATGTATATTAACTATCAACAAAATACAAATCTAAAGGAAAGAAAAATGTTAATTGATTTATTTAAAGATGAAGAATGGGTAGATGTTGATGAGCCTAATTTAAAATTAGAAAAATATGTAGAAAAATTAAATTCTTATTCATTTGTTTTTTGTCCATGGGGGAATGGAATAGAGACTCATCGTGTATGGGAAACTTTATATGCAGGTTCAATCCCTGTTTTAAAATATCATCCTTCTTACAGTTCAATTTTAAATTTACCTGTATTGTTTGTAGATAATTATAAAGATATAAATAAAAAACTACTGGAAGAATTTAAAAATGAGATGAAAAATAAGGTGTATAAATTTGATAAATTATCAATGAAATACTGGGAAAAGCTTATAAATGAGGAAATAATTCAAAATACAACAGGCTCAGTTGAAATTTACGAGTCAAAGTTATTTAATTTAAAATTCTTAATTAAAAACTTTATTAAAACTCAAATTAATAGCAAATATAAAAAAATTATATATTATTTTCGGCAAATTAAGAAAGTGCCTTCAAAATTAACTGAATTGTATACAAAATGAAAATAAATAAAGTTATCTTATCATCGACAAATGATAATTTTTTTGATTTTTATCCAATTGTCGCCAAAGCATGGAGAAACATTGGAATAGAGCCAATTTTATTTCTAATAAATGGAAAAATTAAAAATGAAAAATCAGTTATAAATGTAGATTTTTCAAATAACGATATTGATGATGTATTTTTATCGCAAAATATAAGGCTTTTAGCACCATGTTTGTTTCCTAATGAAGTTTCAATATTATCTGATATCGATATGATGCCACTTTCTAAGGAATATTTCATAAATAATGTTAGGAACTTTGATGATGATTGTTTTGTAAATTTAAGAAAAGACGTAACTCAAAATAATATGTATCCTATTTGTTATAGTGTTGCAAAAGGAAATGTTTGGAATGATATATTTCAAGTTGACAGCATCGAGAGTATAAAAAAGCTATTAAAAAACTGGTATGAAAACGAAAGCAACAAGATAAAAAATCCGTGGTATTTCGATCAAATTAAGTTATATGAATCCGTAAATAAATATTTTATAAATAGTACTAGTAAATTTATTCAATTAGAGGATAAAGATACAGGTTTTACAAGACTAAATAGAACAAATCTAAAATTTAGTTTTTCAAGATTTTATGATGAAGATCAAGACTATTCTGATTTTCATATGCCCAGACCTTTTAAAAAATATAAAAAATTAATTAATAAAGTTTATGAAAAAAATTTTGGAGATTTTTAATTGTTAATTAATAAAATTAAAAATTCTCAAAAAATAAATATTATTATTTCTTTTCTAAAACAAACTCCGTTTTATTTAGCTGATATTATAACTCTTCTTTACTGTATATTTTATAATCTCGTTTTTCATCAAAAAGTTTATGATAAAAAGTTCGTAATAGTAACTGGATCTGATAATTATTTCTCTGAAACCTTGATTCAGCTCTTAAATAACTTAATTTCTTATAAATTTATAAATGAGATACACGTATACGATTTGGGAATGGACGATGATATCGTAGCTAAAGTAAAATCTATTTCACCAGATATCAATGTATTTAAATTTCAATTTTCCCAATACGAAGAATTTATATCAAAAAGAGACTCATATGGAACACTTGGGGCTTATGCATGGAAGCCTAACATCATCTGGAAAGAGCTAGAAACAACTAAAAGCAAAGTCATTTGGCTTGATTCAGCAAATCTTATAAATTATAGATTTATTTTTGTCCTTATTATATTGACTGCTAAAGGCTTCTTCAGTCCAATCAGCGCTATGAGAGTAAAAGACTTAACCTATAAAACAACTATAAAATCTTTAGATCTACCCGATAAATATCTAAATAAAAGGAATCTCACAGGTGGATTTGTTGGATTTGATTGGAACAATTCGAAGTCAAGAGAATTAGCAAAAATGTGGGTTGATAATTCAAATATAGAAGAACTAGTTTTACCAAAAGATAGCAATAAATATAATCACCGATGGGATCAATCAATACTTACAGTTTTAACTTACAAACAAAATAATTTTGGATATCTACCAAAAATGAAAAAAGTTTTCGGTATTAAAGTCAACCAAAATCCAAATCAAGATTTTTTCCTTTTCTATTCAGGATCAAATAAAAAGAAAATTGATTTTTATAATAACTGGTACAAAAATAATAAAAATATTTCTACAAAAACAATACGTTATTCGAAGATTATATGGTTATTAGAATGGGAAAGTTACAAGGGGATTCCTAATAAATATCTAAATTCAAGAAAAATTTTATGTCAGATTGAAAGTATTGATGATTTGGAAGAAATAAAAGAATTAAATCTTGATAAAAAAGTAAGTATTTTTTTGACTCAAAATAATGAACTTAAAGAAATTATCGAAGAAAAATATGGAGATCAGTACATTTGTAAACTGCTAAATACTGATACAAATAAATTAAGGTTGGACATATTAGAGATTAAGAAAACACTTATTTAAGTATAATTTTTACCTTTACCATGTAATCCATCATAGTAAAAGAGAGGTTCATCTATATACAGTAAGTCTGTTAATCTTAGTAATCCAAGCCAGCAATCATAATCTGCTCTTACTGGCAGGCCTCTAAAGCCTCCGAGTCTATCAAATAATTGTTTTTCAACTATGACACTGGACAAAATGATAGTGTTATGTACAGACAAAAACTTATGGTCCCAAACTTCAGGAAAGATACCCCCTTTAAGCAAACCGCTCTTTCTATATTTCTTTTTTAATATCTTATGGAAATGCTCACTATTATATAGTTTATATTTTTCCTCTGAATCATAGACTCCTTCTCCATAGAACCCTTCAGTTGATGAAAATAAGAATTTTTTTTGTATCATTTGTTTTACTTGTACCGAAAGTTTATCTTTCATCCAAATATCATCATCATCCAAGAATGCTAAATATTCACCTTTAGCATTCTCAGCTCCAATATTTCTTAAGGGTTGTCTTGATCCTCCCCAGTCTGGATAAAGATCTTTTTTAATATGAATTAAATTTACGTTCTCAGGAAATTTTTTATCATAATATTCTGACTGAGTTGATTCATCGTTTACAACAATTATTTCATAATTTTTATAACTTTGTGCCTTGACACTTTCTATTGCGTTTAATAAATATTTAAACCTATTAAATGTGGGTATTATTACTGATACAAGCGGTTCTGACATTTTAATTTAATCTTTACTATTTGGTATTTTAATAGTGTTTTCATAATTTATAATCTTCTCTGATTTTCTAAACCATGGGTCAGGAATATAGATAAGGCTCCCAACAGTCTGTGATAAAAGTGAGGCCATTAATGAAAAAGTACTATTTGAGATAATGTAATTTTCAAATTTCAGCATTTCTGCAAAAGTATCTAGCGTATCAGATTTTGAATTCGAGGAAAAAAAGACATTATTCGCATCATCAAAGATTTTATGTTCCCGAACCCATCTTTTGTCGTCTGTAAATACAGAAAACGAAAATTTATCTATATTCTCTCTTGCATTATTTATTGATTTTTCATAATATCTAATATCCAATTCTTCACCTAATCTTAAATAATCACCTCTTCGCACATGAACCATCGTTGATCCTTCAACTTTTTTTGAATAAATTGCATTCTTTAATTTATTATTATTTGAAAGAGTTGAAATTAAATAATCTTTTGAGAATTTAAAATAATCTAAATTTTGCCAATATCCATCAAGTCTATTTATTCTTTTTAATTTATTTATTTCAAAGTTTTTATCATTAAATTTCTTAACCATTACATTTCTTGAGATTTTTTGAATAATTTCAAGAATCATAAACTTTGTGTTATTTATTTCTTTCATTCCAAAAAACTCTATAGGTAGAATCAACTCTCGAAGATCAACATCAAGATTTTTTATTTTTTTTGATCTCTCAAAATTTCTTGAGTTTATATAAGTATCAATATTATAAGAATTTAAATAATTGGCAAAACAAAGTTGAAAAAGTTGATTTCCAAAACCACCTTTCATATCAACAATTGCAAATTTATTTTTTTCCATCCCCATACTTAAATTTAAGAGTTTTCTTATTACTATATTATGTACAGTTTTAATTATTTCAATGTACATATTTCAATTTATATTTTTTCTAAATTAAAACTTTTGTAAATTTTGATTTAAAATTTAAAATATTATGTTCAAAATTTACATCATCCATTACAAGAAGTTGGTTGAAAGAAAAGAAGTCTTAATTAAAAGCTTAAACAATCTTTCCTTACCATTTGAATTTATTGATAAATATGATCGTGACAATTTAAAAGAAATTGATCTTGTGAATTTTACTAAAGACAAAGACAATATTCATAAATCTATTTTTCTTAGTCATATCGAAGCGTACAAGAAAAGCATATATGAAAATGATGATATGTCCTTAATTTTAGAAGATGATTCAATTCCAAATGATGTGTTTACTGAAAATTATGAAAAATATTTAAAACAACTCCCACATGATTTTGATTTGTTTTTTATTAGTCCAGGCAAAAACAATTTTCATATTCCTTTTTATTTAAGAAATCCATTTAAATTTGTTCACAAAAAAAGAAATGTTGAAACAAAATGGGGAGGACATGGGGCTTCTAGATGTGCAGATGCTTACTTTATTTCTAAAAAATGTTCCATGAAACTTTATGAGGAGTTTAATAATCCCAAACTTAAAGTTGATACAAGTATTGACTGGTGGATGAATTTAATGATTGATAAGTATAAATTGAATGTTTATTGGGCAGAACCAACGATAATTGAAACAAACAAATTTAAATCAGCATTTGAAATTTAAACTAAATAAGATGCTTTTTTCATGAATGAATTAAGTTTTTAATTTCATTGACAATCATTTGTTGATCACTTTTTTTTACATGTTTTCCCATAGGAATATAGAATCCATTTTTACCTATTCGTTCAGATGTATTTAAATTTTGTAATCTTTGAGTTGAATTTAATGCTTTTTGTAAATGTAGTGGCCAAAAAAATGGTCTCGTTTCAATCCCTTTATTTGATAGTTTTTTTTGTAAATTGTCTCTATTAATATTATTTTTTAAAACTAGACCAAAAACCCAAAAATGGTTTTTTGTTCTAGCGTTTTCTTTCATTGGTAATTGTATATCATCTCTAATTTCTTCAAATAGTTCTAAGTAATAACTACCTTGGTTTATTTTGAACTGAATATTTTTTTCAATGTTATTAAGTTGAGATATTCCTAGAGCAGCCTGAAGGCCACCAAGACGATAATTCCAATAAAAATTATCATGTTGGAAACGCTTTTCTGCGGTAAAATCTAAATTTCTCATTTGTTTAAGAATTTTTTCATACTCCTCAGAATTAGTAAGTACCATACCACCTTCACCTGTGGTGATATGTTTATTTGCATAAAAGCTCAATGTAGAAATCAAACCGAATGATCCACATTTTTTATTATTTTCTACTTGACCATGTGCTTCTGCTGCATCTTCAATTAAGATAAGATTATTCTCCTCACAGAACTTACTAATTTTGGTTCCTTCTGCAACCAGTCCATAAGTATGAACCATCAAAACTGCTCTTGTATTTTTAGTGAATACTTCTTCAATGTCTTCAAGCCTCATATTCCAGGAATTTGGATCAACATCACAAAAGACTGGCTTTGCACCACTTCTAATAATTGCTGAAAGACATGAAATTATTGTAAATGATGGGACTATAACTTCATCCTTAGGTTTAAAGCTTAGAGATTGTAAAGCAATATCCAATGATACACTTCCATTTGATACTGATATTCCATATGATCTGTCAAAATAATCTGCACATTTTTCCTCGAATTGATTTACTGTAGGACTTTGTCCAGAAATGTTATTTTTCATAAGACTTTTAAATACAGAATATTTGTCTTTCCAAGACAAACTAGGTTCAAAAACCCTTATCACCTAGAACCTCACTTTATCGATGTCTTCTAAATAAGGTCCTTGTTTTGATTCAATAAATTTTGTATCTTCCATAACCTCTATACCATGACCACCTGAAAACAAAGCGACGGTCTCGCCAGAATTTATCATTTGAGAATGTACTAAATTCAAATCATTATCAAAAATATTTACTTTTAGAGAACCTTTAATTACTGTAATAACCTCCGAAGTTGAAGTTATTTTTCTTTCTTGCTCTGGATGATAATGATTTAATATTTCTGTTCCCTTTTTTAAATTAAAAGAGGCTATTTGCATTTCTTGTTTATTCTCAGTAACAAAATTTTTTTCTTTTTCTATGTCATTTGCTTCAATGATTATTGCAAGTAGCTCTTTTTTATTACTGTAGACTTCCATATTTACCTATTCTACATTTTACAGCTGCGATAATGTACGGAAAACCCCTTTTAATTAATTGCAAAATAGAGCTACCAGTTTTACTTTCACCATAAACTCTCATTTCGCACAAGTAGCCAACTTCTTTTACAGAAATTTTATTTTTATGAAGATCATTAATAAGATAAACAAAGTAATCCCCATATGATGAAATCGTAAAAATATCACTATTAAAGTAAGTTTTCTTTCCTACTATAAACCCGCTAGTAATGTCCTTTACTGATGAAGGCAAAAGAAAATATAGTAGATTGTTAAAAATCTTTGAAAGTATTGTCGCCAAAACTGAATCGCTTGATTTTGATACATTATACATTGCTCTGAAAAAACTTGTCTCTCCAGTAATTTCCATTCCTTTGTAACCTCCACCTTCAACAAACCGTGAGCCAACAATTACTGATTCAGGGTTGCCTTTCTGCTTTTCTATTAGTTTTTTGACTGCTTCTGCATTCATTGACCCGTCAGCATCAAGCCACATAACATAATCAAATTTTGAATTTTCAATTCCATCTTTAATTGACATCGGTAATGAGCGTTTCTCTTTTCTAAGATAGATATCAACCTTTTCATTTATTGAATTAAGTTCTTTGATATACTGCTCTGTATTATCATCTGAAGAATCATCAACTACAAGAATTTGATAATTATCAAGCTGTAAGGTATTTATTTGAGAAACAAGTTCTGGAATTAGTACCTTTAAATTTTCTTCTTCATTCAATGTAGGAAGAATAATTGTGATGTCAGATAATTTCATTATTATTTATGAATTATACCTATAAAAAAGCCAAGAAAAATAAAAATTATTTCAACAAAGTTCATAATCACAAAAATTTTTAAAGTTTTTAAGGATTTATTTCTTTAATGAAAAAAGTAAATTAGAGTTAACTTATGTTTAAGCTATCTTCAAATGAATTTTACTCTCGTCATGAAAAAGAAATTAACAGGTACACTAAAAAAAACCAAAAAGTACTTTATATTACTTCAAATCAAAGAAATAATAATATTACACTAGAAGGCAAAGTTGACACATTAGTCGTAGATCTAAAAAAAGATATCGTATCACAACTAAATGATCTTAATTCTTACAACCTAGTTGTAGTGACAGATATATTTGAATTAATTGATGACATTTACACTTTTTTGCAAAAAATATCATTTCTAATTGTGAATGATGGTATGTTGATTATTTCCACAATAAATAACATTTGGAGCCCAATATTAAAAGTATTTGAAATAGCACGTTTAAAAAATAATTCATCCCCCCGTTCTTATATGCCAATTAAAAAATTGAATACTATAAGTAGATCAGCTGGATTTGAAGAAGTTAATTCCTACACACGACAATATATTCCATTTAAAATTTTTGGAATTGGCCATTTCTTAAATAGTATTTTTGAAACTGTTTTTAGCTTTCTTAACTTTGGTATAAGAACATATCTTTTATTTAATAAAGGTTCTGAAGAGCAACATACTCACTTCTCAAAAAGTATAATTATTCCTGCAAAAAATGAAGAGGGCAATCTAGAACCTTTGATAAAAAGGATTCCTGACCTTGGAAAAAACTCAGAAATAATAATCTCATGTGGAAAATCTGAGGATAAAACAGTCGAGATTGCAAACTCTATTAGTAAAAGAAATTTTCAAGTAAATGTAATTAATCAAACAAAAAATGGAAAAGCTAATGCTGTTTGGGAAGCATTAGATGTTTGTAAAGGAGACGTTGTTGCCATATTGGATGCAGATATAAGCGTTGAACCAGAAAAGCTTAAAGACTTTTTCGAAATAATTGAATACGGAAGGGCTGACTTTGTAAATGGAACAAGACTAATTTACAGTATGGAAAAAGGGGCAATGAGGTTTCTAAATGTATTAGGAAATAGAATTTTTCAACGATTAATTTCAGTTATTATAAAACAACCACTCACAGATTCTTTATGTGGAACCAAAGTTTTTAAAATCGAGCAAAAAACAAATATTTTAGATTGGCAAAATTCATTAAAAGCTGAAGATCCTTTTGGTGATTTTGACTTGTTATTTTCCGCTGCATTCTCTGGGAAACAAATTTTGGAACTTCCCGTTCATTATAAAAAAAGAGTTTATGGAAAGACACAAATTTCAAGATTCAGAGATGGTTTTAAGTTAATAAAATATTTGTTTTTCTCGTTTATTATATTAAATAAATCAAAATGAAAAAATTTATAAACGAAAATACACTAGCTGTTTTTGTTTTTTCAATAACCTGTTTTATTTCCTTTGTTTATGGTGAATTATATTTTTATTCAACAAGAGGAATGGACTATGGTAAATATAAATCATTTATAAGTTATTTTCAGGGCATATCAGAAACAACAGGACACGGACAAGGCGTAATTTATTATTATTTGATTGCTTTTATATCAGAATTAAGAGCTTCACTTCTAAATAATTTAAATCAAGGATCTTTTAATAGTTCAAATATACAAATATTAAATATGTTTTTATATTTATTTGGCCTAAGAGGTTTTTATTTAATATTGCGCAGGTACCAATTCTCTAAAAATATAATTTTATATTGTTTTTCTTTTTTGAATTTTTTTCCTGCCACATTTGAAATGAGAATTTTGATGAAACCTGAAATTGCTGCTTTTGCATTATTACCTTGGCTTTTGTTAGTGACTGATGATTTGTTTGAAAAATTTGATTATAAAAAGCTAGTATTTGCATCCGTGATTGCTTCATTAATTTTTACACTCAAAGGTTCAATATTTGGAATGATTGGAGCTTTTCTTTTTATTAAATATGCAAAAAAAATTTATATGGATAAAAGGAAAATAGTAATTTTTATAACAATTTTTATTTCCGTCTTCTCTTTTTTATATTTTGAAAACTTCAATATTAATCAAATACATCTTCTAGATCACAACACTGAAGATTACGAAGCATATCAAAACAAAGCTAGTGTAAATTTTATTTATCATCTAAATGAATGGGATTTTTATTATTTTCCAATAAGAGATTATCACAATAACTCATTGATAGGGATAACATTATTTGACACTTTCGGTGATTATTTTGATTTAACATATAACAACGATTCCACCTATTTAGCGTATGAAAGAGAAGTATATTTCACTGATGGATTAACTAAAACATTCTCAAGGCAGTATTTAGCATTAATTCTCTCGTTAGTATTTTACTTTTTATTGGCTATTTTTTATATTAGGGAAAAACGCTTTAGACTTTATTTATTTTCTCCACTCATTGGAATAGCAATCCTTTTAATAAATGCATTTGGTTTTCCAAATTTAAATTTTGATCCGCTCACCGGTGATACATTTAAAGTTCATTATTACTCTTTTTTTCTCACTGTTAGTTTTATATTTCTAACTTCAATATTGCTATCAAAGAAAAAATTTTTGGCATATATTGTTTTAATTTTCTTTTCTCTATCTTCCATTTATATCGTTGGATTCCCAAAAAACGATAATAACAATATTGATTTTTATTTATCTTCAAAGAATAGTATTTCTCCTTTCTGTAATATAACAAACTTCACTTTTGATGATGGTGAAAAGTCAAACTGTAATAAACCTGAAAATATGTGTTTGTTCAATCCAAATGCAGAAATAGTTAATAAAGAAATATTAAGTAAAAAAATAGAAAATGATTTTAACTTAGATCCAGTCATCTTAATAAGTGATACTAATTTAATATATAAAACAAGTTCTCCACAAGAATGTTTTGATCTAGTTAAGAATGGTTCGAATTTTGATAATGGAAAAAAAATAGATCTGAAATTTCCACCATTAGTAAATCTGTCGTATTTTTTAGTAGTTCTATTTGTAGTTCCAATTTATTTAAAGGAAAGCAATGAGTAATTTTTGGGATGATATTCTTCCTTCTAATTATTATGATAAAAATCTCAAGATTGGACTCAGGAAGAATAGAGGTATTCAAAGTAATTGGCATAATCTAACTTTTCTTAAAGTGAAATCCCAAATTAGCAAGTCAAATAAGCATTTAGATTATGCTTGTGGCCCAGGATCTTTTATTGGTTTGTATTTAAAAAATAATTCAATCGGTGTAGATGTTTCAAAGAATCAAATTGACTTTGCTAAAAATAAATATCATGAGCAAGGACAGTTTATGGATTTATCTAAATTTGATTTCAAAAATTATAAAAAATATTTTGACTCGATTTCAGTTATTGGGTTATTTGAGTATTTAGATGATAATGAATCAATAGAATTATTAGAGAAATTTAATTATATATTAAAAGATCATGGAGTTATTTTAATTACTACTCCAAATTACAGTCTGACCATGAGAATCTTGGAATATGTTATGCATAAGATTGGTACGGTTGATTATTCAACTGAACATAAAAATAAACATAATGCTTTAACAGTTAATAAATTACTTAGTGAATCTTCTTATGAATATGAAATAAAAAAAATATTAAATTTAGGTATATTCTTTTCAGTAATTAACTTAAATTTTGGTCAGATAGTAAATGACTTCATAGAAAAAATAAGTTTCAATAAGTTTGGATTTTTATTTTTTATTAAAATCACAAAATCGAGTAGATGATTAAGTTAATCCAAAATGTTTCTATTTTATTATTTTTTTATGTTGTATTTTTCCAATATGGTTTTTATTTTTTTCCAGGAATGCTCTTATTCTTTTTAGGTAATTCAAAGTTTAAATTTTCTGAATTGCAATTAAAAATTTTGTTAAGTTTTCCATATGTATTTTATTTTGTAAGGTACATAGCTGCATTTGATAAAAATCTAGACCATATTTGGATACGAATTACAAATCCTAATTATTATATGGGTGCAAGATTTCTTGACCTACAACAGGTATTTTTCTCTGTAAAGTGTAATTTTGACCCAATAACAAATTTTAATTTTAATTTTTCAAATCTAGAAAAATCTTGCCCTTGGACTGCTAATTATGGACCTCTTCTAGAAATTGTTCCATATTTTGGAAATATATGGAGGGACACCTTAATAACTTCTGGTATTGTAATAATATTTGTTTTATCATTTTATACTTTTTTCCTAAAATTATTTCCAAAAAATAGAATCTTAGTCTTAATAATTTTTTTGAGCCCATCAATAAATTTTTTGATTGAAAGAATGAATATTGACATATTTATTCTTTTAATTTGTTCTTATGTAATTTACAACTATAAAAAATATCCAAATATTTTTTCTTTTTGTCTATTGATTTTATCGCTTATAAAATTACATCCAATTGGATTTATTCTTGGCTTAATGGCTTACGGATATGCAATCAAAAATAAAAAGATAATCAAAACAAATACGATATCTTTTATGTTATTTATTATTCTTTACTCTTTTGCTGCATTTATTAAAGGCGAAGCTTTATCAACTAAATGGCGACCAGATGATCCACTGACTACATTTGGCCTATTTTCAGACGCTAATTATTTAAGCAAGTATTTTTCAACATCCGTAGCTTTAACTTATTTATTGATAATTATTTTCTTAACTTTGTCTTATAAAATTCTTTTATCGAAAAATATGAAGAAAATAAAAATTAATTCTGAAAGTGAAATGTTAATCTTTTATTCTTTTTCAGTTTTTTTTATAGTAAATATGTTGTATGCAAATTTTGATTATAGATTGCCTTTATTTATTCCTTTAATATTGCTTTTTGCAACTAATCAAAATTATTATAAAAATATCTTTTTTTGTTTATTTATTCTTCTCTTACCATTCGGCTTCCCACCAATTGTAGGTAATTCTGAAGCAAAATTTATCGTAGAATTCCTTTTAGCTGTTGGTGGAAAGATTTCTTTGTACTACTTTTTTCTAATCATTTTTAATAATCTAATAAATGATTTAAAACTTAATATAAAAAATATTAAAAAAAATTAGTATTGATTTACAGTTTTAATTATTTTATTTCCAATGAACTCATGATTAAAAAAATTTTTAAGACAATACTCTCCATATTTGAGTTTTTCAAGGTGTTCATTTTTTTCAAAAATTGATAGTAGCCTAGCTTCTAAATTTTCTATATTTTGTTTTTTCTCAATTACGCATAACTTTTCCCAATCTATTAATTCTGGATAAGGCAATATATGTTCATCATCCTCTGCAATATATACTGGAATACTGCCTAATTGAATGGATTCATATAGCCTAAACGATGTTGGTCCATAACCACGAGGGCATAACGAAAATAATGAATCTCTCATTATTTTTTTAAATCTGAATGAATCAATGAATCTAATATCCATTGTTTCCAGATTACGAACATAAAAATTTTTCTTTTTAGAAAATATTTCTACAATTTCGTCTCTAATTGCATGAGTTCTTCTTCCTTGATAAGAAGCTAAATATTTTTTACTTTTTTTTACTTTTCCAACATTGTGCATATCTGAGATAAGTGGAATGTCAATGTAAGAGGAATCTTCATAAAGTTTTGTATTAAAAAATCCACCAGCTCCAAAAAAAACAACATTACCTCTATCAATTAAAGGACCACCTGCATACTGAACAACAGAGAAATACTTATTATTTGAAGGAAGTGAATCTACATATTTTTGTAGATCTGAAATATTTTTACCATACTGATTTTTTACAAAATAATTTGTCCACTGTATAGGAAGGTATATAAGTTGACTGTTTAGTTTAGAAAAATTATTGATAATTTCCTCATACACTTTTGCTTCAATATTTTTTGATTTTTGGTGTGGTGGATATTTTATTACTGACATATCCATAAATTCTTGAGGAACTTTACAAATTTTTTCCATTTAGAAAATATGATAATAAGAATTCAATAAAACTTGGCTAGATTAGGTTAATTCTAAAATTTTTTTATAAAAATAATTAACTGAATATTTAGCCTTATCACCCTCTCTTATGTAGTAGCTGTCTTTATGAATTCTTTGATTATGCGTCATTTCATTAAATATCTGAATCTCACCACCATTTTTAATCCAGAAATAAGTCATTGCAATAGAGCAGGCTTCTAGTGGTAAATTTTCAGAATTGAATCCTTCTTGTAACTTATCTAAGTAAAAATTTTTATTAAATATTGGGTTCCCAAGATTTAGTAACCATTTTAAACCTAACTGAGTATTTTCTGGAATAGGACTATCTTCTTTGTCCAATAAGTATGCTTTTATCATTTTGTAGTTTAGAACAAGATCATTTTGTGAAACAATAATTTTGTTGAATGAACGTCTTTTTCTTAAAAAACTTTTTTCTTCAAATACTGTATTTACCTTACCTGGCAATATAAGCTTATCGATTTTTTGATGTAAATTAATATTTTTTAAAAAACGTATTCCTTCATCAGTTAAAAAATTATCAGAATCAATTTGGTAAATTATATTGTTTTTGCACTTGCTAACAGTAAGATATTTATTTTTAAAACCTCCTTTATTTTCTTTATTATTTGACACTTTTATATTTAGATTTAATTTAGATTCTATTTTTGATACTTTTTTATTTAATTTCTTATATTCCTCTTCAGACGAACCATCATCATTTATTATTATTTCATTTACTTTTGGGATGTCAATAAAGCTCTTTAGACATTCCTCGATGTGATGTGAGGAGTAAAAAGTAGGTATAGCAACTGAAATAAAATTATCTTCATTCATATTTTGATAATATTAACCTTTTCATTTTTAATTAAGTCATTTACTACTTTTATGTCTTCACCTTTATCATGACTGGGAGATGCTTCATCTTCTAATTCTTCCCAGTAATGATTATGGTGATGACTCTCCCTTGTTGTTTCAATTCCGACGATAGTTGGTTTCAAACCAGATAAAACGCACAAACATATAAATGCCGTACCAGTCATCATTAATTTTGATGAATCATAATTAAACTTTTTTTTGATCTTATCAATTTTTTTATAATTAAAGAAAAAATGATTAATGCTTTCGTGATAATCGTACTCCCATCCTTCTTTTGGCTTTCCAAAAGAAAAGCGTAAAATATTTTCGTTTCTAAGGTCTGGAATGAACGACTTTGGTTGTCCAGTAAACCTATCTTCAAGATCAAAATTATCAAATGTATGATTGTTCATAACTCTCAAAGTAGTTTTACTTCCAACAAATTTTTCATAGTTTATTGTTGGAGCTCTGTTAAACCTAATTACTGATTTATACCTGTCAATTTCATTTCCATTAAAACTTAATAATTTTGAAGATGACCCTACGATAATTAAATCTTTATCAAGAAAAATAGTTGGTTTGATATATTTTAGTTTTATTTGATCACTCATTTTATAAAAGTTCACCCCTAACAAATAAATAGTTTTCATAATTATTTATTTTTATTAATTTGTAACCACTATTTAAAATTCTCTTAACAAAAATTATAGACCTCAATATTGAACGAATAGTATTCCTCCTTAAGTAATCAATTTCAAGCAACAGCTGATTTGGAAAAATTTTTTTATTAATCATTGAAGTTACAACTTCAATTTCAGCACCTTCGATATCAACTTTCATAAGTTCTAATTCATTTATTTGATTTTCTTTAAGAATCTGTTCTAAGCTAATTGTTTCGACCTTTATAAATTTTCTTTTTTTTTCAAAATAACTACTTATCAAAGTATTACTTACATTTCTTTCATTCTCTGGAAAATAAAAATTTAATTCTTTATCTGCTTCACTCCAAAGAGCTTTTTTATAAATTATAAAATTTTTATCTTTTATTTTGGTTAAATTATAGGAGGAGGGATTTTGAAAACCACCTTCTTTGTAATCTTGAGATTTTGACATACCAAAGCATTCTTTAACAGTTTCTAAATACTCCAACGCTCTTGGCGTTGGGTCAACAAAAATTACTGAACTATTGTAATAATTAATGAACTCTACATCAAACGAGATATCCTCACCAACTCCGGCAGAGAGTATCGTTGAGTTATTCAAATTGTCTGTATGAATAAATTTCCAATTACCATACTCTGACCCAAAGCTATTAATTTTTTTATTAGTCTTTATTTCATTATTTCTGATAATTACATTTAGAATTTTTTTTAAGTATTTTTTCAAATTTAATTCCCTAATATCTGTTTAATCTTAAACAGATATTATTATTTTTTAGGTGGTAAAAGAAAAATATAGTTATATAAAAAAATACCTTGAAGATTCTGCTGATGTTGCTCGTAATCAAATCCATTTAATTGAGGATTTTTTAGAAATTGCTGAAATCTGTAAAAACAGTCTAATTGAGGGCAATACCATATTTTTTTGTGGAAACGGTGGTTCTGCATCTGACGCACAACATTTAGCGGCTGAATTAGTTGGTAGATTCAAAATAAATAGAGCACCGCTTAAAGCAATATCTCTAACAACGGATACAAGTATTATTACTGCCATATCAAACGATTTTGGTTACGAAAAAATATTTGTAAAACAATTAGAAGCTCTTTCTAACAAAGGCGATATTTTGATAGCTATTTCTACAAGTGGTGAGAGCCCTTCAATTTTGAACGCAGTAGAATTTGCTAACAAAAATGAATTAATATCAGTAGGATTCACTAATAATGAGAAAAACTCATTGGCACAAAAATCAAAATATAAAATACAAATTCCATCGAACGAAACAGGAATTGTTCAGCAAGGACATATTACGTTTGGACAACTTCTATGTTTCTATCTAGAAAAAGAAATATTTGGTTAATACAAATGTTTAAAACTCAAATTTTTTATTTTTAAGTTATAATTTTTGTATGTATAAATCATTTATTGGTCCTGTTGTAGCTTCAATTAAATCTGAAAATGAGAATTCTAGATACTACTCTGGTCTTCCAAATACACAATTTAATAAAGACGGTTTGTTAATTATTGACAATTTTTTATCTGAAAATGAATGTGATGATCTTGTAGAGTTAGGAAAATCAAAAATTGAAGAAAATGATAAATCTGGGTTAATTGCTGATGATGTCTACTTAAATATCCGAGCAGATGCAGAAGATGGACGTGATACAAAAGTAAAACAAATCTTCAATTTTGATAAATTATCAGATAAGTTGGGTAGTGGGTTTATGAATAAACTCTCCAAAACCTTTGAGGAAAATTTAGGGGAAGATGTTGTGATAAAAACATGCACGTTACAAGTTGATGATCCAGATACTAAGACTAAGCGAAGTTGGCATACAGATAAGAATCCACCTCCAAACTTTAAAGCTTTTGTATATTTGACCGATGTAGAAAACGAGCAACAAGGACCTTATTGCGCTATTAAAGGATCACATCGGTGGAAATATAGAAGAATATTTAATGTAATGATAAATTTGATTACTAGGTCTCCAAAACTCACTGACATGCATCATATGGTAGGGAATAGAAATGATCATTATCTTGCTAAAAAAGGTACTTTAGTTTTGTCTACACAGACTTTGTTTCATAGGGGCAGCCCTATGCATTCTGAAAAAACAAGGTTTATGTTGATTACTTACATTAATTCAAAAACATATGATAATGGTAAGCCATTAAAATTTTGGTAATGTGAACAAAGTTATTTGATTTAAATATATGTTAAAAATAATTTTTAGATTTGTAATTTTAGTTTTTTTAAATTATTCAGTTATTAATTTAAGTGATGATATTGATTTAGAGCAGCTAGTCAAGGATTTTGAGTTATTAAATATTTCTATTTCAAAAGATGCTATTTTATTAGATTTTTTTGTAAGTATTTTAATTACTATACTCACGTTGTTTTTGATATTCTTTTTTAAACCCTTCATTGAAATTTACTTGCTTTACTACTTGAAATACACATTTTATTTACTTGTAAATTTACTATCATTGTCAACTATTTTCATAGTCTTAAGAATCTATGGATATTCGAGACTTTATTTACTTATTTACTTAATTATTAGTTCCAGTCTTTTAATTTTAAGTGACAAAATAAAAAGATAACATTTACAAACTACCTATTCCTAAATTTCCATAAAAAATTTCTGAATGTGATTATTAAAGGAAATAAATAATCAAAACTATATATAAAATTTTTAAATTTTGAAAAAAAGATTGTTGTTTTTTTTAAATATTTTTTCTTAATATAAAATGCATCACCCCATGGATATTTATCTTGCCAAAAATGTGTATCGGTTCTAATGAATCCAAAATTATTAAGATAGTTATCAATATCTTTTACAAGAGCACAGTCTTTATAAAGTTCTTTTTTATTTACTTCACAAATTATATAATCTATATTTTTTAGTAAAGAATTTTCTGCTCCCATCAATACTTGTAATTCATACCCTTGTGTATCAACATTTAAAAAATTTACATTATTTAAACTAAAATTATCAAAAGTATCAATGTCAATATTTTGAGAATTTTCAAAGATTACTTCTGGATGTATTTCTAGATGAAGTTTTGGTTCTAAAATTGAAGAACTTTGACCATCATTATCTGCATTAAACATAATTGCGGTTCCAGGTTCTTTTCCAAGAGCGGTGTTATAAAAGAATATTTCCCTTTGGTTTTTAAATTTATCTATCAATTTAGAGAATATCTCTTTTTGTGGCTCAAATAAATGTATTTCAATAGTTCCAAAATGCTTTTTATATTCACTAATTTCTTGACCAAAATGTGCACCAATATGGGCAACCCCACTGCAACTTATTTCATACTTATTTTTTAAATGTTCAATATCCAGTAGCATATAGTTATCATAACTAATATTAACTACCAATTACACAAATGAATTGTCGCAATAAAGCAAAAAGATTCTAAGAATTTATAATTACTTTATGAACCAGTATTTAACCAATGAAGAAATAAAAAAATATCTTCCTGAGTTTATTGAAATATTTAAAAATAGGCCAATTATTGACAATATTGGTGGCATGGGCTTTAATCATTCCTTTGGACTTTTTGTAATCTTAAAAAATCTTGGAATAAACAATATATATGAGTCTGGTATTTGGAAAGGCAATTCTACTTGGATTATAGAAAATTGTTTTGATAACTTTAAACTTACAGCAATCGACATTGACCTTAGTTTGAGAGAATATATATCGGACTCAAAAAATGTTACATATTATGAGGGAGATATTGAAGAGCTTTCATTTACAAACGACAACGTAAAGGAAACAATTATATATTTTGATGATCATTCGAATGTTATAGAAAGATTAAAATTTTTGTATTCTTGGGGAATAAAATATGCAATTTTTGAGGACAACTATCCTGTTGGCCAGGGAGATGCATACTCAATAAGAAAAATAATAAATAAATCTGGTCAGACTTTAGAAGAGTGGTTTCCTGAATATGCAGAGCCACGAAATAGATTTACAAGTTATAAGATTTTAAATACTATTTATAAAAAGTTTTTTGTGGACAACTCATCACTCCCTTATTTTTTAAGCAAATATTATTATTTTCAGAAAAAATTAAAAAAACCAAATTCTTCAGATTATGAATTATTTAATAAACTTGTTAAGAATTATTATGAAATCCAGCCAGTTCTAAGATATAAAACTCAAAGATGGAATAAAGAGGATTGGGTTGGTAATTATAAAAGTCTAGATCCTGTCTTCTCTTCATTCGAGCTTTCGGAATTTGAAAAAGAGTTAAAAGAGTTTGAAAAATGCTCACCAGGCAGGATGTTTGATTACACTTATATTTCTTTTGTAGAATTAAATATTTAGTTATTTTTTAAAAATTATCAATTGACCAATATGATTAGGTACAACATAATAATCATTATCTTTTTTCAATTCATTTCCAAATTCAGTAATTCCATCAGTAAACCAACCACCATAATCATCAAGAATTATAAGACCATTCTTAATAATATTTTTAGATAGGAATTCAAAACTCTCTTTGGCCGAAAGGTAAGTGTCAACATCAATATGAGCCATTGACAATGGTTTTTTTAATTCTATGTCTTTAAATGAATTTGGAAATATACCTTCAACAATATTTATTTTTGTTCCAACCTGCCTTTCTAGGTCTTTTATATCTTTTGTAGATGCTTCGCTGTATTCATCATTTTGAAAAAAACTATCTTTGTTTGTAGAATTTTTAACCCCCGTGAAAGTATCACAAGAAAAAATATCTATATTCTTGTCAATATTTGATAAAGCGATTAATCCAGAGACCCCACCTTTCCAGCTACCAACTTCGATAAAGGTTGAGTTTTCTTTTAGATAAAATTTAGAGTATTCATAAATCGTATAAAGTCTTGACATTGGATTTATTGTATAGTTTTCAATTTTGCCGAAAAAGCTTATGAAATCTTCATCTTTTTTCCACGGTAAATAAAAATATTCAAATATTTCAACACCATATTCTTTCCTATTTTCTTTGTATCTCAAATTCAACTGAAACAGCTTAAATAAAAAATTAGTTAGGTAACTTAATATTTTTCTTGCTCTCTGAACTTTTTTAATATTAAACATTTTTAGTAAATGTTAACTTGTTTTTTAATTTCTTAAATAGACTTAACTCATAAGATCGAACCTTATCGTAATCTTTTTCATAATTTAGAAAATGAATTATTCTATTTTCTCCAACAACTTCCCTGGCTACCTGTCTTGAAGCTGTCATTTGTTGAATTGAATAATTATTAATATTTTTATATATTTTTTCTGAAAAATTAACAATATTTTCTTGACTAGAAAGGAAGAAAAAATCATGAAGTGCTATTTTTTCATCATCTCTTCCATGTCTTTTTGAAGCATAGAAGTTATTATTGTCCAGAGTATTTAGATCACTATGGTTATAAAAAATACAATCAATTCTTGAAACTAAGACAAAGTCATATCTTTTATCATTTTCAGATGAGTATTTATTCATAAGCTTCACACTTTCATTGCTACTGTACCACCTACTTTGACCCCTGAATGCAGTTTGTAAAAGAAGATTCTTTAATTCAACTTCCGGTTTAATTCCATCATTCAGAAGCGAATAACTTAATTTAGTATCTTCTGGAATATACCATTCGTCAATATTATCAGAGTCATTAATTCCATAGTCTTCTAATTTAGGATTAAATACTTTTTGAGGTTCAAATAAAAATGCTTTAGGTTTATAAATCTTACACAATAAATCTTTAGAGTCTTCAGACCAACTATGAATAAAAATATCAGTTTCATAGTTATCTATAAAATTTTTTTTAAATCCCTCATATCCAATTTTTGGAGGAGTTGAAGCTTTTGAAGATTCATTTAATAAATCAACATTTCCACGCTGGCTTGCGCTTGAAATTACACCAATATTTCCGAACAAGCAGATCGCTAATTTCATAGAACTAGTTTAATTTAAATATGAACTTTTCATAGGGATACTAAAATTTGAGTATATAGAATATGATTATTGAGAATTTTATAAAATTTGGAAATAAAGAAATAAAAATTTATATGAAGGAATGTTTTGGATAACTTTTTTGTTGTTATATCTAAATTTTATATTTTATTATTTTCATTTTTTTTATTTGGTAGAGCATTTACAATAATTTTTTCAAAAAAATATCTAAAAATTAGTGCAGACAATATAAATGTACATGGAATAAGTATTTTTACTTTATATCCTATTTTAGGTTTTTTTATTTTTGGAAATTTACTTTTTATTATTAATTTTTTTACCCCTTTAAAACATAATGGAATAAATTTAATCTTTATTTTTTTAATATTCAATATTTTTGAAAAAGTAAATTTTATTGAATTAAGAAAGTATTTTAATTATTCACTTGTTTCAATTTTATTGCTTATTTCTAGTTACAATATTAATTTCCACTACGACTCTGGTCTATACCATTTGAACAATCAGCTTTGGTTAAGGGAAAGTAATATAATTCAGGGCTTTTCAAACATATATGGGGCATTTGGTGTAAGTTCTCTATACGAATACGTTTCTGCTTACTTGTGGATTGATCAATCACTAATTCTTTTGCATTTAATAAATATTTTATTCATTTTGACTTTTTTTATTTTTATTTTCAATGGATTGTTAAATAGTAAAAGTGAATTAATAAGATCATCAAGTTTTTTTCTACTACTTTTTTCTTTATTGGACAATGTTGGAGTATCAGGCGGGAGAAACGGATTTTTCGCGATTCAAGGAATGGGTAAACCAGATGTAACAATTGCAATACTTTTTATAATCGCATCAATCTTAATTTTTGCATCATTATTTCAAACTAGCTTTACAAGGCACGAATTATTTATTTTTTCAATGTTATCACTCTTGATTTTTCAGCTAAAAGTAAGTGGGGCAACTATTGGTTTTGTCTATTTATTATACGTCATTAATTATTTCAAAGAGAAATCTTCAAGCAATAAAGACGAAATAAAAATTTTTGGATTCTTTTTTATCTCATTTATCTTGTGGATCATAAAAACATTAATTCATACAGGTTGTATTATTTTTCCATTAACATCAACTTGTTTTACTAGATTTAATTGGGTAAATAAAAGATATATAAGCACAATCGAAGAAATCAGCGTTGGTTATAGCTTTTCATATGATTTTCAGAGTTCATTTGTAGAATGGGCAATAAATTATCTAAACATCAATTCAAACAGGATTATTTTTGTGAACTATGCTGTGTCTATTTTGATTCTATTAGTTGTAAGGCAATTATTTTTTAAAAAAAATAATAAAGTAGCATTAAATCTAAAAGTTATAGGTTTCATAATCTTTAATATCATTTTTTATTTACGTTTTGGACCAGATGCAAGATATTTAATTGGTATTCAACTCTTTATCATTGCAGCATTAAGTTTCTCCAGAATCATTAATTATTCAATACCAAATTTTATGCTTGTCATACTAATAGTCTTAAGTACTGCACTTATACCAAGACTAGATTCTTATAAATCATTCAGTGTTTTCGGAAGCGTAAATATTTACATTCCACCCTCAGAAACAAAAGAAACCTACAGTAGACTAAGCCCATTAGATGGTGATCAGTGCTGGATAAACATCGATTGCTCCGCAAACAAAGAAGAATATTTGATTGATAATACTAAATTTTTGAAAGTTGTTACTTTAAAGAATAGTTAAATCTTTTTGAGATAATTAAAGTATTTGATTAAATTATATGAAAAAATTAATCTTGATTTTATTCCAAAATTCCATTTGGAATTTCCATATTCACGAGGAGGAAAATCAAAATGTTCTCTAAAAACAATATACCCACTCTTCATAGCTAGCCAATAAACATAGGTGTCAAATCTGAAATCATTAGGTGGATTATTAAATTCAAAAATCAATTCTTTTGAAAAAATTGTTGGCTGAGCATTTATTTCTCTAAATTTATATCCAAGAAATTTACTAGCAATAATCCCCATAAAATGAGAAATAAACCTTTCTAATATACTTCTTCCAGTTCTGATTCCCTTATAAAACACTTTTTCATGTTTAGATGAAAAATCATTTAACTTGCTGATGAGTTCATTTAATTTATCAAATTCAAATTGTAGATCTCCGTGCAACCATCCGATAAAATCTGAATTTTCTACTGATAGTAAACCTTTATAAACCCCTTTTCCATAACCCTCATTATTTTCAATATAAAATACCGAAATATTACTATTTAGATTTTTTTCTTCTGCTTGTAAGTAAGTTTTAGAATCATCTGATGATCCATTTTCAATAATTGTAAACTTTATATTCTTATCTAATTTAGAAATATTTTTTATAAGTAGAGGTAAATTTTCTTTTTCGTTATAACAGGGTATAACTAATGTTAAGTTAATCATTTAGATACCAAATGCCTTTGAACATCATTCATATATTGAAACAACTCATATTCAACGGGTGTTCCTAACATAGATGATTTTTCTGATGAGATTTGTTTTACTTTTAGACCATTTATAAATGCAATCTCAATCATATGATCAACATGTATTTCCTTTGAATTGTCCTTTATTTTTTTTGTCTCTTCAAGAATATCAATAAATAAGTTTTTATTTTTAAATAAAAAGGTACCAATAATTACATTTGAATTTTCCGAAAGGGGGGAGCTTTTGATTGAAAAATTCTTTATTTTTTCTTTTTCTATATTCACCCAACCATAGTTTTGTTCCTGGGAAAAAGCTCTTCTATAGTTTTTCTTCGTGTACACAACTATATCTGCATCTTCAATACTCACAAAAGTTGATTTATCCAATACACAATCAGCAGAATGAATTAAGACTGGTTGATTATTATCAATACCTTTAATTAGTTGTAATGCACTTTCCGCCTGCCCAGCAGTTTTTTTTGACAATTTTTTAACCTTTATATCCTTATCATTAAAAAATTCTGGTTTAAAATCTTTCTTAAGAATTAAAACATCAGTTTGTATTTGATTTTTAAAAGAATTTAATATTTCGATTATTAATGGCTCTTCTATTAAATTTAAGTAAATTTTAGATGTTTCATAATTTTTTTCTTTAAATCTTTTTCCTTCACCAGCTGCAGGAATCACTAAATTAATATTTTTAAGGTCAATTTTTTCTTTGCTCTTTACATTTACAATCTCATCAAGATTGTAATTAAATTCTTTGTAATCTTCGGGCGTTCCCCACTGAAAAAAATAATCAATCTTAAATAACCTTATATCTAATTTATCTTTTATCATTTCTTCAAAAGGAGTACTTATATAAATCTCATTATTTACAAATTTTTCTAACTTAAAACATTTTTGAATGTATTTTTTCGCAACATGACCAGATTTAAAATAATAAGAACCACTAGATGCAAATTCGTTCATTTTATCATCTGTGAAAGGATGCTTCTCTTTGATTTTTATTACTTTGTCATTTTCATTTTGGATAAAAGCGTAATCATTTCCATAAATACTATGTGGATGTAGACCAATGTAGGCTGGAATAACACCATCTGGATTATTCTTCTTGACATAAGATTTAAAGCCTTTCCAATCCCAAATATTTGCAAAATCACAATAATTTATCATGACTGGAAGATTAGTTTCTAACAAGCCGGATTCTAATAAAGCTCCTCCAGGGCCTGATTTTTGATATTCTATAGTTACAACATTGTAGTCAGCAATGGTTTCTAAAAATTTCTGTAATTCTTTATTCTCATAATCATTTTTACTAATAATGAAATTTATATCAGATTCATCTGGAAACATATCTAAAATATGTTCAAGAATCATTTTATTGCTTACCATTAGAAACTGTTTTGGAGTATTTATACCAACTTCTTTGAATCTTTTACTCATCCCGGTCATAGGTATAATTATTTTCATAAATTAACTCCAATTCTCAGCTCTTCATCGGGTGATTGTCTAAGCTTTTCTCCAAGGTCTTTGTTTATAAAATTATGAATTTTATTATTCTTTATTAATCCAAATATTATTAACAAAACTTTAAAATAATCAAGTTCAGTTCTACTAAGGTCTTTTTCAAATAAAAAATAATTTTCGTCATAGTGAATTGAGTTTTTTTTATCTTTTTTTGTTTCAAAAAAATGAGGAAAAAAAACTGAGTGATCTGGAAATAAATATTTTCCATTAAAGTTTTTATAATTAATT
>MDTD01173992.1_pt1 | contig 54511 bp, 49 predicted proteins | sample 811221 | NCBI WGS metagenome assembly MDTD01 (sample SAMN05326646, study PRJNA326480) | marine metagenome | isolation source: seawater | place: Pacific Ocean: South West | collected 2011 | reverse complement strand
GTATATTGAAGAACAGCAAAGACCGACCTAACGGTCGAGCGCCTTATATCCCCGACCTGAAGGAAGGGGTTTTACGGCGCTTTGGATAAAACATTTTACGGATGGTATCTTCTGTAAGAACAATTGACTTCGCCATAGTCGCCGCTTCCTGTTATTCTGTTTCAGATTGTATCTTAGATTACGTTCTTACAAACAAGACAATTATAACCTGTTTCCCCATTGTAATTTTCCGGACCTTGCAAATGGATTGTCTTGCTATCATTCTCCCAGCACACTGGGCAAAAAGGTTGTTGATCTCCATCCTGAAAATAATATGGTTTCTTAAAAATGAGATTTGATTTCATCTCAAGTTCACGTTTCAAATCATCAATTTTCGTGTCTTTATCAATCAACTCAGACTTAATATCGGCAATACTCACCTTTGCATCAGCCAGTGCGGAAATCAATTCTGCCAACTTCAGTTTTGTCTCGGCTTCTTTTAAGGATGAACTGGACTCATTGATTAACTTAGCAAAGTCTGTGGCCGTCTTAATACTTGTCAGTGCTGACGTTATTAATGCAAGATCAGTCATGAAAATCCTTTATTTTGGTGCATCCTGATCACTGGTGGTCGGGATTATTCCGTACTTTGCTAAAGTTTTTTCTGAAAAAGTAAGCCCACTGTTTTCATGACAAGCAGGGCAAACAAGTTGTTCAAAAATAAAATCAGGGGGCATTTTCACCTCTATTAACGAGGTGCCTTGCCACCCACAAATACAGTGTATTTGCTCAAGCCTCTTTTTTTTCCATTCATTCAAATTTACAATTTTATTTGCAGTATCCATGACCACAGGTCCTGTTATTTGGGTTCAAAATTAATGGATTTCAATCCAGCCCATTTCACGAACCAGTTCTCGGGCCTCATCTTCTGTATCAAAGGCATCCAACCAAAAACCGGGTTCCTGTTCCGATTCAACCACCCACTTCCATTCTTCGACGTTTTGATCCTGGGCGTGGTAAATAATAACAGAGCATGGTGTCTCAGATGCAATCCGGATAGCCTCATCGTAAGCCGTTGGGCATTCTGCCTTAAATCTCTTTGCCCAGGGCGTATTTTTGATGTCGGTTATGGTGGTCATGGCCGCAGCTCCTTTATTTTGGTTCAGGTTTGGCAGTGAGAACTCTGAGAATTTCCCTTCTCATTTCTCCATGGTCTTTTTGTATGATATCGACAATTTTGATGATGGAAAACATAACTATTCCGACAAAGAACAAACCGCCAACAATTGATTCCAGCATGATAGCTTTATCGTAAGTTACTAAAATTCTGGCCAAGAAAAATAGTGCTGCCAGGAATGAACCCATTAATGATAAGCCCCAAGCGATCATAATTCTCTCCTTTCTCCTGGTGGCCGTCCGGATCACCCGGGGCCTGTCCTTTATTTTGTTTCGGAAATAATAAGGTCACCTACTTTCTCGATTAAACCCTTTGGCTTTTCACCCAATATTTTTAAAACCTCTTCGGGAAGATTGCCTCTGGCCCATTTATTTACAGGTTCAACAAATTTTATCGAGCCAACAACAATAACTGATATCAGGAATATTATTATGAGATTTTTCATATTCACTCCAGGGGGCCGTGATCCTCTATTTTGGTGGAATCAGTTGAAATAAATCTGCCATATTGCAGTTGCCGCCAAGGATGCAATTATACCTAACAAAAAGATACCAACAGGCCTTGTCCACCATTTAGGCTGCTCAGTCTGCAAATGGGTTATTGCTGGATTCAGTCCTTGATATTGGTCTGCCCTAAGTGCAACTTTGCTTTTGAACTCTAACAATAGATTAAGCAACTCTTTTTTCCTTCTTTTGCCCAACCTATGACTATAAGCCTCTTCAATTGCAGACCTATAATCTTGATTTGTTTCTATCATTTTACCCATCACTGAATCCTGTTCTTCTGTTTTAAAATCCGATTTTTTTCTTTGGTTTATCGTCTTCTTTTATAAGTTTGTCTAAGACTGAAAAGACGACTTTAAATTTATCATCGGTTTTACGATTAAGGGCTTTCAGGTCCTTTCTAAGTTCTTCAACAGCCAAGCGTAAATCCTGGGTTTCAAGTAGTGAATGACGGAGTTGTGTAAAAGTTCTCATGATCTGGATATTAACCTCAATAGCCCGATCACTGTTCAAAATTCCGGATAACATAGCAACACCCTGCTCGGTGAAAGCATGGGGCATTTTCCTAACACCCCCCCAACTTGATGTCACAAATTGTGATTTCAAGTTTTTAAATTCCTGCTGGGTCAACTGAAACATGAAGTCATCAGGAAAGCGTTTCATGTGTCTTTTTACAGCCTGGTTCAAAACCCTGGTTTCAACTTCATACAGTGATGCAAGATCACGATCAAGCATCACTTTAATTCCCCGGATTGTATATATTTTACCGGTTATCTGCTCTATTGTTATCAACTCTGCTTTGATCATCCTGAAACTCTCCCGATACAAGAACCTGATTAATGATATTTATACATATCAGTTTGTACGGACAAAGTCAATTTTTTTCTTTATCTTTTTCCGCCCAATTTTCAATAATATCAGCCATTGAACACTTCTCCTGCTGAGCCTTTTGTTTTATATATTTTTTAACTTCCGGATCAATTCGAATTTCAAACCGTTCAGTTCTACCGCCTTTATGCGGGGTAATATCTCTTTTTTTGGTTTCCATAGTTTTTTCCGAAATTATTACTCTTAATTCTTGGCCCTACCGGCCTTGAGGTCCGAGACGACTTGGTAGCGTCTGGAGGACAAAAGGGAGGAACGACCTTTTCCGCACAGTAAGCGGACAAGTACAACAAAGCGAAGCGCGTTAGCACCAGCCCTGCCCTGCCCTGCCGCCGGTGGAAGTCTCCCGGGAAACTTCCGGAAGTCAACGCCCTGGACGCCCATTTTGTAACCGTTTGAAATCATTCTTGACTTCAAGATGCATTGTTTGTTTATCGGAAACAAACATGCATTCCGATTAATAATTATACCCACCACTACCCGGCCATTCGGCAGCACCTTGGTTAAACTGTCCAGGCCCCCCGGGATGCTCCGCAGGCCTCCGCCATGCGTTCATAACCAACTGCCGTTTTTCCCGGCCAATGACCTTCAAGTATATTTCGGTTGTCCGGATGTCTGCATGTCCGAGTAGATCCCGGACAAGTGTAATGGGAGCCCCACCCTGCAATTGAGCAATGGCGAAAGCGTGTCGCAGTCCTTTACACGTTGCCTGGGGACCTTCAATTTCAGCAGCAGCCATCACTTTTTTAATGGTCCGCCATATTGTTGACCGGCTACAATCCCATAATGGAGTCTTGTTCATTTTTTTATCAGCCTGGCTTCTTTTCAGATCAAACACCAGGTCCAGATCTTTGACAAGTTCCCCTGGAACCGGTACCGCTCGGAACTGCGGTTTTTTCCTCCGGCCTTCATTATCATACTTCCGCTTTTTGATGGTCCGGATGATAATTTCCTTTTCAACCATGTTTACACGATATGGAGCAATTTCCATTACCTCAGAAGTCCGGCAACCGGTAAAATGGAAAATATGACACATCATCCTTTTTTCTCGGCCTTCTTTGTCGGCAGCGTTTAAAAATGCTGCACGTTCCTCTTGGGTCAGATAAAGTCGCTGTCCCTCGTCGTCCCATAGTCTCATTTCCGGTACAAAAGTTACCATAAAACCCCTTGATTCAAACCTTGTAGTTTTGTTTCATTTTCGGTCTTATTAGTAATTTGAGGAAAAATCAAGATGAATTGCAGAAAATGAGCCGATTTTATTAATGATATGTGATCCAACTGGGATGTTCTCCGGATCAGAGATTTTTTACAGAATCATGATGATTTGAAACAGTCCAGCACACTCTATTCTTAGCCAATTGAAGGACCGAATGACGCTGAATGATCCTGTAGGACGATTTCATAATTATCAAGGCATTCGCCTATTTGTGCGAGTTCAGCCAACTCTTGTTCTAAGAGCTCCCAGTCTGTTTGAAGATTTTCCACTAATTGTGCTGCTTGTTGCTGGTGAAGTGCGATATCTCTTTCAATTGCTGCCTCTGCCGGGCCAATTCGTTCTTTCATGGTATTTTTTCCTGCCGGTCGTTGAAATATTTGACCGGTTTCGATTTGTCTGGCAAGTTTTCGGGCTGAAGACTTACCAATATGGGTGAGTCCATCGAAAAAATCTGAAACTTTCTGGACCATTTGCCCGACTTTGGTTTCTCGCTGCGCTTTCCGGTCTTCGAGAATTTGGGCCAGGGCATGGGCTTGATTGTCTCTGGGGTCCCGCTGCGGGTGAAACCGGAGTTTATCTGATGTGACCCAGGCCTCTATTTGTTGGTCCAGGACGTCGAGCTCATCGTCAGTTATCATCCCAAGATTCTTCAGTAAATGGCCAAACTCATGATCTCTGGCCCAAGTGGTGGCAAGTTCAGCGTGAAGATAAACTTCATTTTGATCTGTTTTACCCAAAAATGAGCCAGATTCACTCATCCTGCCGGAATCAATCATCATGCGTTTTTCTTCAGGACTGATGTGTTCAATAAAATTTATCCTTGCCCCCATACCGTTGGCAAAATGAATGGACAGGGATCCGTCATCACCCTTGAATATCTTTTGGCCTTTGAATCGCTCCTGAATATCTTTGAGGGAAAGGCCTTCACCTGGGATCATATCGTAGCATTTAGGGAAATCTGATGTGGTTGCATACAATGGTTCATCAGAGTCCAGGTTCTTAATTGCTTGGGGGTCAGGATCCACGAGAAGTTTTTCTTTTTGAAAACTGTATACACGTCCCTTAAGATCTTTGCCTATAATATCTCGGACAACAATCCCCTGCCCTTCAAGAGCCTTGGCCAAGGATGCGTAAAGCCTGCCACGGTTGGTGTTCTCATTAGTTTGGAAATTAATGAATGCATTCACTGCGTTCAGTTCATCCGCTTTGATCAAAATCTCCGTGGCAAGTTCACGGGTTGAGCCTTTTTTAAAAGGAACGAATCCCAGTTCCCTGGCTTTGATGTCCGTGAAAAGTATCCCGTCAGAACTTCTTTTAAACCTTTTTATTGCTGAGTTGCCCCACAACACTTTATTGGGTTTATGGGGTTTGCGGCCGATGATTTTACGTTCATGCACAGGAAGGGTCTTATCTTTGATGCCGACGGGAAGCATTGCCGGTTCTGACACCCATTTATCACCGTCAAATTCTACGAACTGATTATTTGCGACTATAATGCCTTTGACGTCTACCCCTGCGATTTGCAAGGTGTTTTTTAAGGTGGAAAAGGTAAACCTGTCTGCGGGTGACGGATCCAGGTCACCTGAAGGGTGATTGTGGCATAAATAAGTGGTGTGTGCCTCTGATAGTTTGAAAACATGGCCGGACATGCTGTTGATCAGTGCGGCTGCCTCGGCCATGGTTCCTTTACTGTACTTGTGGAGGACTAGGACGTTTGCTTCTCGGTCGGTTGTGAGCAGGTATATTTGCTCTTGGGCAGATTCAGACAATCCTGATAACAGTCCGGCAGCCTGTCTGCAATCAGTTGCCGTTGTTTGTGAGACCTGGATTTGGCCTTCAGGTCTAATTCCAACCACGGGGAATGTTCCGGATACTGTTTTACTCTGCTGTCCATTTGTATCTCCTTCTTTTTTAGTAGGATACCCTGTTGTTCTAATCTGATCAACCATCAGCTGGCCCTTTTCTTTTTGAACTCCACAATGTCGCCTGGCTTACCGTTATTATCATGCCTTATGTTGTGGGTCTTATTTTGACACTTCCAGTAGACAAACCCTTTTTCTGACGTAAATTGGATAGCTTCCTCCTGACATCCTGGTTCCGGGCATGGGGCGTGGGGCAATTTGCTAGTGTCGATCCGAACAATAAGGTCACCGGGCTTGTTTCTGTTGTCTTTTAGAAAGACGGCTTTCTTATCCGGATGTTTATCTTCGTTATAACAACCCCATAGGAATCCCTTGCCTTTTTTCTTTTTAAAGCGCGTAAGGATCCCATTGCAGACCGGGCACCGGTGAACGGGAGCTACCATATCGTTAGGGAATTTTACTGACAAGGCCATATCCACCATTGCTGGCAGTTGCTCTATGGTCTGGTCCATAAAGTCTACAAGGGTCTGTTTCCCCTCTTCAATCAGTTTTAAAAACTCATCCCACATGGCAGTTGTGGCAGGTTCTGTCAGGAACTGTGGAGTGATGTCCCGAACAAGTCGGCCAAGTTTTGTGGAACGGACCTGGGTCCCCTTGGTGTTTTTTATAAAATTATAAGCTTTGAGCTTGTCCACCATAGAAGGCCTGGTGCTTTCAGTTCCGATGCCGGCACTCTCACGCAGGACCTTTTTATACCTGGGGTCGGTAATAAATTTGTCTATTCGTTCTGTGGCCGCGATCAGTTTACCCTCTGTCCAGTATGCCGGAGGCTCTGTCTTTTTGGATAGGACCTTGGCCTCATGGCAGGTGACATTGTCTTTTTCACTGACGGCCGGCAACATTTCATCCTTGGTCTTTTTGTTCTGCAGGACAGTCCAGCCCGGGAAAATCATTCGGGCTCCTTGAGTTTTCCACTTTTCGCCGCCAAGGGAGGTGATAATTGTCTGGGACATGTACTCCATGGGCGGATAGAACTGCATCACAAATCGTTCTACGATCAGATTATAGATCTTTGATTCGTTGGCGGTTAGTTGGCCAGGTTTATCTCCGGAGGGCACGATGGCGTATTTATTATCGGAACTTTTGGATTTTTTCCAGGCCTTTGATTTAATTGTCGGGTCGGCGTTTTGTGCTGCGGTGTTCCCGTGTGAGGCCAGGGACTGAAGGGTTTTGACTCCTTCGCTGAACTCGTCAGCATCCAGGTGCGGATTGTCTGTTCTCGGATAGGTGATCAATCCTTTCTCATAGATGGATTGGGTGATATCGGCGGTTTCTTTGACGCCAAGACCGAAACTGGATACCGCGTTGAGAAGGGTCCCCTGGGTAAAGGGTAGAGGTGGAGCTTTCTTTTTTTTCTCGTTTTTTACCGTGGTGATTACACCGGCCTGCCCCTGAAGGTTCGAAACTATATTCTGGGCGGTGTCCTGTTTGATCAGTCTGTTTTCCGTATCTAAGTCGTGTGCCTTATTCGGCATCCAGGTCGCAACAAAATTGCCCTGGGGATGTTTAACCGTTATCTGGGGAACGAAATAGTTTACCGGTACAAAAGTTTCGATCGCCCGGTCTCTGTCCACTACGAGGGCCAGAAATACGGATTGCACTCTACCTGCGGGAATAAGAAGCTTTATACCCTGATTTTCTGCCGCAACGGTCAAACTTCGGGTTACATTCAACCCGATTAACTGATCTGCCTGAGCTCTGCCCATGGCAGCTTGAGTCAGGTTTTCAAACTTACGATTGTCTTCTAGTTTGTTGAACTGTCTGAGGACCTTATCCACACTCAGAGCTTGGGGAATGAATCTTAGAACTGGCTTTGTGCCCCCCAACTCGTGAAGGATCTCATCTATGAGGTATTGCCCTTCCCTGTCGTTGTCCCCTGCATGGATGATCTGGTTCGCTCTGGTGTAATGCTTTTTCATCAGGGCAAACTGCCGGCGGACACCGGGGTCATCCGTGAGTTTAATCCTGAACTTTCCTTGGGGAGGCACGAAAGGAAGAGTCGTCGCACACCACTTTTTCAACGCGGGATCGTAGTCCTCAAAGTCAAAAAGCTGAAAAAGGTGGCCAAACGCAGGGATAATCGTCATGTCACCGCCTTGGTAACAGATGCCTTTACCCTTCAGTCTGGGGATTTTAAAAGCTTTGGCTATTGCCTTGGCCGTTTTTGGCTTTTCTGCGAGAACCAGTCTTCTTTTACTCATGGATTATCTCATTAAATACTATATTATAACAATCATAAATGGCTATGAGGCTTTTGCAGTGGGTTCTTTCTGGTCGGCCTCTATAGCTTTTGCAATGGAGTCGTCGTCTTCAATCTCAACTGGCACCACTCTGTGACAATCATTCCAGGATAGAGGAACTGCATACTCAAAATCTGTATTCAATTCGTCCAAAATCTCATCTTTATAGTCTTTTATTGTACCGCGGTGTAATTGAGACCGGACAGCCTCCAGAATACGAAGCATCTCTTTCGGATCTTGATGGATTTTTTCAGCAAGTATTGGGGCGGATATCATGCACCCACTGGTTTTCCGGTATTGGTTGTTTACGAGCTTCAAGCCCTCGTTTAAACATCGGCAACACTCTTCAAATGATATTAGTGGATACCCGGTATTACTAAACCATGCGATGGACTGCAGTCCATTTTTTAATTTTTCCCGTTTATCATCTCTTTGGTCGTCTTCAATTCTATTTAGCCACTCACTTGATACCTGGACATGCTCATAGTCGAGTTTGTTTCTTAACAGTTCAAGTTCCGTGACTGCTACTTGCTTTTTTCCCTCCACGTAAACATCTGTTGGGAATACGTCCCTTTTTGCATACTTAACGTCCCTTGCTGCGCGAATGATATGTTCGCAGGCAATGGACGCAGCATTTAACAGTTCTTTAACTGGATCGCCGTAAAACATGCTTTACCCCTTTTTCAAGTGACGGCGTCAGTTGGTGGGCGAATAGCCCAAATCCGCATCTGGCTCCCGAATGGAACTGGGGTCGACACTTAAACTGATATTGCCGTTCACGTCTTCAATGTCTAATTCTATCCCTTCGTATTCATCCATCATGGCCGCTCTGATTCTCAGAGCTTCCGTGATGCCTTCGGGTGTAACCTGGTTGGTATCTCGGTCCTTAAACATGCCTGATTCAAAATAAATTTTACCATCATCTCCTTTATTGACGGTGAAATTTTTGTCATCAGGAAAGAACCCGGATAACCGGGTTACCAGTTCAGAATTCTGCTCAGGCTCGTTGAGCGCAATGTCAAGATCGTTGTTTGAAGGCCAGGTTGATTGGTCCGGAAACCAGTCAACCGCAGGTTGCACGCCTTGGGCAAACTGCAGTGCCGTGTTTACCATGTTTGTGGCATGTGCGGTTTGGCCGACAATGTGCCTGGGGTTTTCTGCTAACTGCTTTTGCCAACACTTTATATCGATGTCTTTGGCCTCTGATTTATACGGAAGTCCCAGGGTTTGGCTTGCTACGAGTGAAAATGTTTCTGCTCTGAGGGATTCTGCTCCCTGATTCAAAAGCCCTTCACCAATTTTACTGGGCCCGGGGATTCTGCCTTCACGCATGCTGGCACTGGTGGCCATGTACCATTGCTTTAAAAGTGCAGCCGCATAATCCTCGGGACTTTGGTAATGGCGTTTTGACGGCATGTGAATGGTGTCATTTGCTACGGTGTAAACAGGTTCTTGGGCCCCGTGAACCAACTTGACACCGCAGGTCTCCACTAGACGTTCCACAAAGTCACTTTGCTGCCAATTTATAGGGGGTTGTTCTTCCCAGGATGGTACGTTGTTCAGCTGGCTTGCATGGAAGAAGCTATATGGCCTGAATACAATCACATGGCCATCGTCCATATCTTCAAAAAGATTATCATTTTCACCCAGGCCGAGGTCATCTAAGACGGTTTCATCTTCCGCTTTGCCATCGCGCACTTTAATTTTCCTGGGTAAAAGTAGACGGATCCCTGTTTCACCTTTTAGAATATGAACTTTTTCTCCAAACCGTTTTACCTGATTGCCTTGGCAAAATCTTGGATCGTTAGTTTGCTTTTCAAGCATGTACTGATTTAAAATGAAACTATTAATTCCATTAAATGTGGCACCGGTGGTAGGATTGAACGGCAAATGTGCGGCCGGTGGACCGGCCGGCTTAGGCTCCGAGGTTAGCATGCTTATGGTTTTTGCAGCCTGGGTTTGGTAAAAAAATTCGAGGTTCTTTTGGGCCTGTTGCTTAAACGCATTTTTTTCCGCCTGGGTGTACTGCTTTTTCGGGGGGCGTTTTGTGTAGCCTGAGTATTTGCTATTCTTGGCCCTCATCGTCCCTCCCTTCATCCCATAGACTGTCATCAATCAGTCCCAGTTTTTCAGCTTCTTCTAATGGGATTGGGCCCATCAAATCGGGTTGCCGTTTTCGTTCTTCAATCATTCACTGTTCCTTTACTGAATTTGAATTCAACTAAATATTATATTAAAACAATCATAATGATCAAGGAATTTATGACACCTTCTGTATTTTAGGGAAACTGATATTGGGTTTACCAAATAAATAGCCCTGCATATCAAAACACCCCATTTTTTCCAAGATAACAGCTTGGCGGGTTGTCTCGACCCCTTCGGCAATACAGTCAAGGTTCATACTCCGTGCAATGGCAATAATTGCTTGGACGATAACTTCCCCTTTTTCAGTTTCGATCTCATTGACAAACATCCTGTCAACCTTAAGGCGGTCTACGGTCAACACCCTTAGGGTTTCCAGGGTATTATATTTCATTCCGAAGTCATCTAAAGAAACGGTGATGCCTCTGGCCCTTACTTTTTGAACAACTTCGTCCACCTCCACAATATTTTCAGAATGAATCAGACTGTTTTCAGTGAGTTCAATTTCAAGGTGCTCCGGATTTATACCGGTCTTTTTGAGTACTTTGTCAAGATCGTCTAAAAAAGCATCTTCCAGCAGATAGGCGGTCGAAATATTTACTGCAATCTTTAGGGCTTCACCTCTGGTCTCCCATATCAAGCTTTGGCGGCATGCTTGATAGAGCGTCCATTTGCAAATCTCATTTATAAGGCCGTTTTGTTCACAGTGCGGCAAAAACTCCATGGGCATGATAACGTTCTCACTCCCTGAAGGTTTCCATCTAATCAAGGCTTCGGCCCCTGTAGTGATCAATGTTCTGGTGTTGACCTGTGGTTGATACACAAGGAAAAACTCATCATCATTCAGCGCTCTCTTTATTGAGTTCCGCAGATCTGTGGAACAGGTACGACACGCATGATACGCCTTTTTAGCAAGTGCCTGAAGAGAATTTCCATCTTCAGGATAGGTGACCATCCCGGTTTTACAATCCAAAAAAGACTCAACATCGTTAATACTGTTTTCAATTCCCAGCGTAGATTCTACAGTCAAAACGATCAATTGATTCTCATCACGCAAAATCCGAATATCCGGTATACCGAAGATGTTATCAACTTTTTTAATCAGTTCTTCTGAAGACAGAATGCAGGTGCCTGGTTTAATATCGAACAATATCAGTGTGAATGCCTGTTGCCCGGGGGCGATATCTTGTCTTAGGGTTTCCGGCCGGCAATCAATTGCTCTTGGCAGTCTGGATAAGTTCATTAAAAGATCCTTTTCTGGTTAAACTATAGGTACATACCGTTATAATACATAGGTTTCTAACGACTGAAAGCATCAGGTTCCCAGGGTTCGGACTACTGGAAAAACAGCCACAGGAGATTTGCATATCTGTGTGAATAGCGTGCAAAAGAACGCAGGTGAATATAACGCATAGCCCCGTTAGAATGATCAGAGATTCTTTTTGCCAAAGCCCGCCGATCAGCAAAAGGCCCGTAAGGATCTCAATATATGGTAAACTGGTTGCCAGGATCTTGGTCAGCATGGGATCTGTCAGGCCATACCCCTCTACTGCCAGGATAAACCCCTGGATGTCCATGGCTTTATTAATGCCGGCGAACACAAAAATACCGCCGACAATACAGTTAATTATCCGGTTAATGTCAGTGCTTCGGCTCAGGCGTCGATATCTGGTAAGTTTCAAAAGGGTCAGTCTTGGAAATCGAGTAGGGACATGCATTTGCAGCTTCTCCTGTTGTGGTTGAATGGGCAATCAATACATCACAATTTATAGATAACCCAATAATTGCTCCTGTACTGAGGATCCCCAAAATTACTATTAATGTTTTCATTTTTAAAATTTGGCGTCGTTTAAAAGTGATTGCATATAGTCGTTCATCTGCTGTTTTGCGATAACATCAGGCTTTTCAGGGGGGGGGGTATCCGGATATTCATCCTGACTTGCCTCCTGAATACACTCCGCGGCATGATCGCTTCGTTCAACAGCTTCCAAATGTGAGGCTCCTGTGAGTTCCTCCATTTCTACCCAATCCTTTTTAAAGGCAGCGACAGTTTCTGTTTGATCATTGAACAAAGTCGTGGTGCCGTCCACCAGGAGTTTAAAACCGTCATAGCGGTTGGTGGGTTTCTCTTTAGTTGGCTCTTCTGGTTCTTCTATTTTATCTTTTTGTGTTTCCGGCTCTTTATTCAGTTGGTCTCTGAATATCTTAGGAGCAAAAGTAAATTTGGCAGGCTCTTTCTTCTTGGGAGTTTCTTCGGTGATTTCCGGTTCTTCAGTAGCAGGTTGCTCCGGAGTTTGCGGAGACTCTACATCAGGGTCTTGCACTTGTTCTCTGGACTCTAAGCCACCAAGAAAGTCGTCGATAACCGTGTCTTCACCTTTTACCCAATGCTTAAACGCCACGATAGCTACGTCGTTTCTGGGTAAACCGCCGGGATTATCGAACACGTATTTGACCCTTTTTGCAGGTTGGGAGATCTTATGCCTGTTGGGGTCGTCCTTGCTGATGAGTTTAATGAGGGTGGCCGCTCCCTTTTTGGTCTGCTGCAGTTTCATGGCCACCTGTTGCTTGTCCGGTTTGGGCACCGGCAGCATGTCGTTGATTCTCAGTTGCTGCTTTTTCTTGAGTGGGGGGTTTGCGAAAAACGTCCGTGCCCTTATGATACGCCCTTTGAAAAAAATATGGAACTGCCCGTATGTCTGTTCCTGCAGGTCTCTTTTTTCCACCCGACAGATTTTTACAACCTGGGTTTGTTTTTGATCTTCGTAGTTGATGGCCATTCCCCTGGACCGGTCGATCATATCACCTGATGTTTGGATAACATTGACTTCACCTGCCTTTTCCTGGGCAAATTCCCAGGTGGATTTGCAATCATCCAAAGAGCCTATCATTGATATTTTTGAGTTACTTTCCATCTGTTGAGCACAGTGCTCATCTGCTTTATAAAGTCCGCCCCTATCCTGAGTGGCAACCTGGGTTACACAACCAAAACCCCTGCCCTGCGTCTGAAAGAGTTCGTATCCGGGTGTGTTGATGGCCGCGTGTTCGTCGGTGATACTGCCATAAGGAATCCTCATATCAATGGGTAGAGAATCCAATACCTCCTCGACTGTACCCATCACCTTGTCACCGATACAGGCCACAAGAGCATTTTTTAGGCCAGATAGCAAAATGTTACCGACGTTCTGGGTTTCTTGTATGGTTTTTTCAACACTGGGAATCATTACGCATAGGATCCGCCTATTTTTAAGGATATCCTGCAGATCCACCTCACCGTCCTTTACCTTGTAAATATGGCCATAGGTGTCGCTAAGACTGGCAAGGAATAGAGAAAAATAGGCCCTGGCGTAAGAAAATTGTTCATGAAGGTTTCTTCCCTGCTTATCCATGGGCTCACCCTCCTGCCAACCCACGGATACCAGGAATTGTTTAATGGCGTTGCGTGATGTGCCACTGATGGAGGGGTCTTCCACCAGTTTAACCATAGCCGGCAGGGTCAAAAGGTCTCTGATTTTTGTTACATCCAGATCCCAGGCACCGCTATCCCTTTTTTCTCTGGCCCCGAACATGGCTGCAGTAATCAAAACCTGGGCATTTTTGCCAAAGATAGCATTACCATCGTTGCTCTGTGGTATCGTTGCCGCCACAAACTGGGTCATGCTTTCGGCAGAGCCGTAGTTAAATGGGTTGTTGGTGTTGGTGACTTTTTTAGGGTGATAGTCTCGCGGTGGTTTACAACTTACACCATAATTCAACACTCTAAAATCATGATCTCGGCCAACAAGCCTTGCAATCGTGTACAACTGAAAACCTAGTTTCGTTGCGGCTTTTGCGTCGATATACGATAACCCGCCTCCCATGGCTAAGAAATTATATGCAGAGGATACCAAAGCTTCGGTTTTACCACCGCCGGTGCCGGCATACATGATCATATGGGTGAATATATCGACAAATGACGCCCATAACTCCTTGTCCGTGTTTCGTTCGTTACCTAAATAATAGACCCCTCCGGCTTTATCATAGGATTTGTCATCGGGTAGTGGATCCCCGTAATCTTTCCGGTTCAATGTGGAAGGCAATCTTAAAGGTAGGATGTCCTTGCGATAAGCAAGGTACCGGCCGACTGTGTATAATAGGCCGAATAACAAACAAAACAAAGTGGTCGCCGGCCATATTAAAATCATAAATATTGAACCGGACATCAAGGAGAGGTAAACAACCTGGTTGCGCATACCAACGACCAACTGCACGTATAGTGGCCGTGTATCCCGAAGCAGGTCCTGCTGATACTGGTTATGCTTCTCCTCTATGCCGTAAAATTTATGTCTAGCCATCTTCTTGCCAGTCCTTAGGTACCGGAATCCACCCGGTCTTGATCATTTTGTCTTCCAAACCTTTAACCGCGTTGTCTACTTCCGGTGTGGGAAGGCTTTGTCCGGCTTCGTTTTCCTCGGCATAATGTGCCCAAGTTCCTGCCCCTTCGGTCCATGGTTCACGTCCTCCGGTTTGATTGAGTATATTGAACAATAAATGATTAACCGGTCGCACCCATATATACCGGCTGCTTGGGATGACCCCCACCTTGCCTTTGGCATGGTCTTGGAAAAGGGCCATTATAAATGGATATAAGTATGCTTTGTGATGATCGGTGTGATGTTTTAAATCATCATTCTGTCCGTACTTTTGTATTAGTTTATCGGCACTGTATCTTTTAAGGACTCTACCGGGCCCTTTAATGCAGATCTTGAAATCATCCCCTTCGTTCTCAGGCTCGACAAATGTTGTGGCCATGTGGTCTAATAATTTAAATCCATCTTTCTTATGGCCGGCACCGATGGCCATAAAAACAGCCACAAGCCCCTTAATGTAATCAGGCAGTTCATCTGTCCCGTTATATTTGGGGCCCACCTGGGCCATGAACAGTTCCTTGGCTTTTTCTTTATCCAGGTACAGGTCTTGGTTGTTGTTCTTTTTAATGATGGGGGATCTCAAATTGGGTAAGCCATTTTTATCGATCAAATGTTTGTAGGCAACGGGTTTACCATTTTTGCCTTTGATCAGGTTGTTCTCTGCCACAAATTGAATGGGCATACGAGGCGTCCGCCACTTACCCGTGTCGTAAGGCTCGTTCAATATGCTTTTTTTTCTGTTGGCAATGGGAGCAAGAAACGGATATTCGTGCACGTTGTTCTTCAGGAGGGTTTTCATGGTCAACGTTCTGCGGTAGTAGTCAGAAACCAACTGTTTGGTGGTAAACCCCCAGTAAATGCATCCCCCGATTATCGGGATTACAAACCAGGCCTGAAACCTACCTAAGATGGCGAACATATCCACCATGTGACTGAATGATAATTCCCAGGGATCCAGGTTGCCGAATTCAACCCAAAAATATGCTGCTTTATCTCCGAATGAACCGGGCACCTTTGCAAAAATCCACAGTTGTGCTCGGTTAAACTCTGTCAGAACGTAATTTATAGGACCAGCGTTGGTGTTGTAATACCAAATAATCCCAAATACCAAGAGCATCAAAAGGATTGAGGCATGAAAAAAATCAGCGACAAAATTATCACCGTCCATTGGTTGACTCATAATAATTGCTCTCCGATGTTTTTATTTGCCCTTTGTATTATTTGTTCATAATCAGTTATCTGAATAAGATTCTGAAAGATCTTAAGGGTGTAGTTTTTTGCGTAATCTTTAGTACCCGAATGGTACCGGCCGATGGCAAGCCAGATATTGCCGGTAGTATCCAGGTGTTTTTTCAGTATCCAGGCGGAAGTAAAAACATTGAGACAACCGTTGTTTTCCAACTGCTCTGCTGAGATACCCTGCTCCTCAAGTTCTTCTAACCAGCACGTGTTGACCTGCATCACACCATAGTCTTCTGTCCCGTTTTTATTTTTAGACCGTTCCCCGACGGTACCACGCTCTACGGCAAGGATGCCATAGAGCGCAGCCACCGGTACATTGTGATGAAGTGCTGCCTGGTGGATACATTCGGCTGAAACCGGCGAAAGTTCTTCGCCATCAACCCGGGGGGGTATGAATGTTAGGATGGCAAATATTATCATTATTTTTATTTTCATATTTTTGTTCCGGGGCTACTCATTATGAGTGCTATAATATATAATATAACAAAATCATTTTTGAGGAGGAAGGACTTCGGAGTAAAAAATGGGAACTTTTTCAGTATTAGATGAAAATCAAATCAAAAGCTGGGTCTTTGACCTTGGACTCGATAATCCTGTCGATTTCTACAATTACCTAAAAACCCTGGAATCCCAAGAAGAATGGGTCTTTGAAGAAGGCAGCGATTGTTATAAGCAGTTCTCTAAACTGGCAGACACTCTTGCTGAAAAATTGGAAAAACGACCGGATAGGAATTTTGAGGCAGATACGAACAAGTTACTGGGTTTGCTCCGCATACTGGCCTACAGGAACTTCTCAGCCAGTTTCAGGTTCTTGGCAATTTTGCACAGGTTGCAACCAACCGTGACCGCAAGGCTGCTTGAACTTTGCATGACAGATCAGGTGGCCCAGATCCAACCGGAAGCAATGCTCTTTGTGACAAGGCTGAAACTCCTTATAAAAAAAGAGTGTCTTCAACGGATCTTTGGGCGACAACGCCGCCAGGAAATATTAACGCTTCTCAAAGAGGTGAAAAAATCATGAAAAAAATTGTCCTTTTGATTGTTATGTTCCTTTTATGTTTACCATTGATTGTGTCGGCCGGCACAACCGGTACTGATTGTGGAGAAGACTGCGGAATTATAGACCAGATCAGAAAAGAAGTCGCTGAGGAATACCGGGAAACCTCAAAGGAAGTCTACAAAACCTATTTAAAAAAACCGGACTGGAGCAAATTATGGGGTTGTCTGGATACTATTAATATGCTCAAACTCGGATTTAGCTTCAGTCTTCCGTCTTTGGATCAGTTGCTAGGCATGGCATGCGAGTTTGTGGATGATACCATTGATGCAGTGATTGACGAGGCAACTGCAGAGATTGAACAAAAATTTTCATATTACACCGTTGGCGGATTTGGCGGATCTTTAAATACCGGTACTGGTCAAAATAGTGATGGAAACCCCTTTGATGCTGATATAAAAGTGAATGACAACTCTGATGACATTGTGGACGCGATCTGGCGAGAATTGCAGTAAATTAGGAGCCTCCCAACTTCATGCGTAAATGCACTCTAAGGGATTCGGATCTTGCTCAAGGGGATTGGCTGATGAAGTCAACGCATTTTTGGGCAGGGCATTGGGTCATCCATCATAGACAGATTGTGGCGTCGTCAATTCCTATATTATTTGCTCATTTCTCATCCGAAATCATCGTGAGTTCAAATGATATTTTTACAATCTCCGTCTTTAGAATTTCATTTAATGGATAATTTAAATTTTCACATCATATGGCAGAATAATGTGATATATTACAAAATCTTTTTTTTTGACTATGTGAACTGTTTCATAGCACGGGTCGCTTTTTTGATTTAGTAGCGAAGAAATTTTCAGTTTTACAGGAGCCTTTATTCGTAACTCATTTTTATTTGTTACAATGGCTTTATTGATAGCTCTTGTAGCTTTTTTGACGTCATTATCCATCACATAGCCAAGCATTCCACCACAATCTCCACCACCATAGTATTGTCCAGAAAGAAAGCAACCCATACCACCACCTCCAACATATTCGTTTGCTTGGCTGGCATATTTCCCATCACGCACAACGTTTAAACGTTTGCACTCGAAAGCAAAAAATACTTTTGGTCGCTTACCATGCATAACTCGTATATCCAATTCTCCAATCTCTACATCTTTCACTGGGTCAACAAGTTTGAGATTTGGATCAAACCAAAACGGAAGGCGTCTAGTGTCCTGACATGATTGCAAATGGCCGACAAAAGGTTTTGTAATTCTGTTTTCTAAAGGGTTCCTATTTGTTCTTGTAAAATGATACCATTCCTCAACAATCGTCCTAAAAACCCACGGTAAAAGACTTGGAGGAAATGTGTCTGCGAAGGGATCAAGGTTTCCTACTATGTTCATGTATTCCTCATTGGGGAGGCGATAATCAGATCAAAAAGATTTTGAGCGTCATTCAACGCTGCAGTTCGGGTCCACTTACCTATCATATCTGGTTTCAAAATATGAATTTTATTTTCTTCAACAAAAACAATTCCTCTTAAATATGTAAGGCTTCCTTGTTCATTTATTGATGCTGTTGAAATTTTTTCAAGAACATCGGTATTCCCTTTGTTTTTTGAGTCTATTTCGATAACCTCTTGTGGACAGCTCTCCTTACAGATAGTAACCAATATTTGACTTATTTTATTAAATCGATTTGACTCTGCACAAAAGAAAAAAGGAGGGCGATTCGGTTGCCACGCTTCCAATATCCAACTGTTTAGCTTGTCGCATAGCCATTTTGAATACTGCAGTCGATCTTGTCTCTTAGTTTTTTCCAAAGTCTTTATGGGTTTGTCGTACTTGTTTGGTGTTGCACTTTTTTCATAGATTGCAAATGTATCCTCAATTAAAGCAATTTCTTCATTGGTAAGTCCAAAATATTCATATACCAAAGGTTCAAGTTTGTACGTTAATTCTTCAGCTTTTTTCTGACGAATTTCATCGAATGTCTCAGCTTGAAGTTTGAAGCCATTTTGGATATCTCCATGATCTCTATGAAGTTTTTCCATATCCTTTTTAAATTTTTTAATTTCTGCAGCAACTTTTTTAATAACTGCGCTGTTTTGTTGTTCCGTGTTCTCTGGTATAGGAAATGGCAGTCTAAGTAATTCATGCATATGGACTTGGGTTCTTTCAGTTCCCCAATTCCCAGATGTGTGGTATTGAAAATAGGTTGCTAATTTTGATTGAGCATAAACAGACAGAAAAATGAGTAAATCTTCATCTTGTTTTGGTCCCGCTATCGCTGTTAAGGCTTCTGGATAAAATACTGGGAAATCAACAAATAAAAAACGCCTAAATCCTTTACTAATCAATACCATTGGGGGGACTAATCTTTTAGGGCTTCTTCGAAAACCCTCTAAAGATGCACGCCTCATTGAGTCTGGCAAATTTTCACTTCTACTATACCTTGAGTTCTCCAATTTTTCTTTCAAGCAGGTGCAGTCTGTTGATAACGCAACAAATTTTGCTTTTTGATCTTTTGCATCAATATAGCGATCGTCAAGATTACCATTGATAGGCTTGGGAGGACCATACGTTTCAGGATTGCTATCATAACCTGCTTGATACCAAATTTGGAATCCCTTGTTTGTTCTCCATGGTTTATTTGATTCTGGTGAACCAACCATCCGATTAAGCGGTGGTAATTGCAGTAAATAATCAATTAGTCGCCAATCACAAGGAGAGCCGGAATAACGACTTTTCCATAGTATGGCAGCTTTTTTTGTTTCGGTTGCTTCAACTATATCTTTTAAACGAACCGTCACACGATCATCGGAAAGCACCGGAATTTTACCAACTACTGGATCTTGTCCAAGGTATTTGGGTACTATGTAATCAACTTCACCGGAATTGATGTCAGGTTTAGTTGCATTAAAGGTTGCGATGAAGCATGGATGAATTGCATGTTCAAATAATAAACGTCTATAGTCAGCTAAATGAATAATTTGATTGACAGTCGTTCTTGAGAACCATTCTTTTTGGAAGACATCTGTTTTGTTAAGCAATACGCTTGAAGGTAAAAGCATGCAACACTTACCGCATTTTTTAAGATGTAATAATGATTTCCACATAAACGTGTGAGCAGCTTGATTAGAAGGAAAGAATATGCTTTTCTGTTTTACTTTTCCGGCAGGAATATCTGAAATTCGAAGAAAGGTGTTAAGATTTTCATCTTCTATCCATTTTGTAAGAATTTTATCCGGTTTTGAATTCCGTCCTGGCCAAGGAGGGTTGCCTAAAACTACATCAACTTTATCAAAAGAAGGCAAATTATGTTGAAAGAAATTACCCTGGAAAATATTAGGCTTCTTAATATTTCCCCATTCCTTGGATTCGTATGCGAGAAGTTTCGGCAATATTTTCCCGTTTCTATTCTGTAGTGTATGCAAGTAGCGTGGCTCAAATTGATCCAAGAATGCTATATAAAGACTGAAGCAAGTTATACGGCAGGCAGTTGGATTAACATCAACACCATATAAGTTTTTCTTCAATATGTTTTTTAATAAATTGATTTTGGATTTTTCATCTAACTTTTTTGTTTGAGTATAACATTCATCAGCTATACGATTGAACAAAGTCACAAGGAATATGCCAGATCCACACGAAGGGTCTAGAAATGTTTTGTCTAATAAAGATGACAAATCTGATACAGCTTCATCAACAACCATTTCAGCCAAATAACGTGGTGTATAAAAAGCCCCTTTGTCTTTTTTATCGGTTAAATTTTCAATCTCGAGTAATGCTTCATATATTGCGCTAATTGTTTCAACAGGTATGATCGAAAAATCATAAGCCCAAAAACCTAACACCATTTGACTTGAGCCTATTTTTTGCCCTTCTAAAAACTGTCGTAATAGAAGAAAATCTTGTTTTGTTAGCATTGAAAGTTCGGAATCAAAATCCTCTTCAAACATGCTGCCATTAAAATCTTTTTTTAATGATGAAAATAGTATTGTCAGGCATTGCTGAATTTTTATTGTGGAATTGAGCCTAAATAAATCCAACAAAGAGGTTACATTTTGTTCTGAAAGAATATGATAATCATTTAGAGATATAACTTCTCTATCTATTAAATAGCAGGTGAAAATAAGGCGTCCTATAAATGAATTTATTTTTTGCCTATATTCGATAGTATTTTTATGGGCTAATTGGTCACTTAAAGCTTTTAATTGATTAATTAAATAGTGATCTACTGTTCCTTTGGGGTTAAATTTTTTAGGGTAGGACCTATAGTAATCACCGGTTGCAATTCTCTCAAATACTTTATGATGTTCAAGAGTATTCGCTACTCTATCAAGTTTTTGGATAAGAGCATTATGTTCGTTGTTCGGAGATACAATATCATTGTCTGGTTTTATCATCCCCGAAAAAATATAGAGATTTTGTGGATCTTGAAGAACAAGAATTGTTGCCGTAGATTGATTCCAAAATTTTTTATGCAACTCGTTTATTTGAGATCGTCTAATAAGAGTAGAGAAATTTTTTAAATAAACTGTTGGCTGCCCTTTTATACAAAAGATACCATCAAGCTCCATTGCATGAAATGCTTTTCTCATATAATGTGCTTGACCGTTAATGGCCTTTTTATTAACATCTTCTATTGAGCTAAAATACTCATCCTCTGGTATGGATCTTAATTCAAAAATTTCAGATGCCGTTGATCTATTCATACATCTATCTTTCTGGTTAGTAAGCCGGCCAATTTTCCAGCAATTCTAATCTGGCAGTCATCTTTTTGAGGTACTATAATATTAGGAAAATCAGGGTTTTCACTCCGCAATTCCACTCGATCGTTATATTTAAAAAATCTTTTTAGAGTTGCTTCATTCTCAATAATCACAGCAGCTACTTCGCCATTCTCGACCATACTCTGTTCTCTAATAATGGCAATATCACCTGTATTTATCCCTATATTTTTCATAGAGTCACCAGTAATATTCAATGCAAAATAGTTGCCTGATCTGAGAAAATCACCAGGTAATTTCAGATAATCAATGGTTTCTTGATGAGCAAGGATAGGTGAGCCTGCAGCAATTTTACCAATAATCGGAATTTGGCCGGTGAAATTTCTGTATGTCACTTGATTTGTTGATTTAATGATTTGGATACCTCGTGATTTGCCTGCATGTATTTTTATATATCCCTTTTTTGCTATTAAACGTAGATGGTCCCGAACTGAATTACTGCTTTTATAATTAAATTTGGCAGCGATTTCATCTAAAGTTGGTGGCATACCTTCAGTATTTAACTGTTTAAGAATATAAGAAAAAATGCTTTCCTGAATGGGCGTTAGACTATTCATAAAAAATATATACTGTAATTATATACAGTATGCAAGAAAAATCACCATGCTCACAACGCTCTGCCAGACTACCATATTAAAGAAACGAACCAATCTTGTTTATACCTCGCGATGGAAAATACCGGTACTTTAATCTGTTAGAATTGAAAAGAGGAAAAAGCATATAGAGACTTTTCTTTTGATCAATCCCAAAAATCAAAGATACTCGAAGGATATCCATGAGGGAAATGAGTAAGACAAAGGTGAGCGCTTATGGTATGAAAAAACTCAATTTCGAGTACCTGCCCCCTCACCAATAACAGATCAAGTACGCATGGCTCCAGGAAACGCATTTTCCGAGCGTTTCTGAAAAAAGGTACCAGCTTTTACCACGAAATTTTTGTATACTGTTGTTATCCTGAGCTTTCAGGATAGACCGTAACATTTCTCAAAGGAGGACAGCATCATGAAAATTTCACAGGCAATCAAAAATTTTCTGGCCTATCAAAAGCTGAATTCAAAAAAAACACCATTCAAAACTACCGATATTTCCTGGCAGTTTTTCAAAAAGAATTCGGTAGGCGGGATGTCTCGGAGGTAACATCGAATGAAATAATGGAATTTCTGGTCAGAATTACTGACGGCCTGAAGCCATCAACCAAAAAACTCAAATATTCCCTTCTTAAAAGCCTTTTCAACTTTGTCAAAAATACGGTAATACCCGACCTATCCAACCCTTGTGATTCAGCTATTCTGGCAAAAACCTTCAGAGCTGGCAAATTACCGCCCTGGAAGATTTTGGAAAGGGATGCAGTTGATGAATTCATTTTCAAAACGGATAATCCCAGAAACAGGCTTATGTTGGAACTGATGGCAAGGGGAGGAATGAGAATCGGTGAGGTTTTGAAATTGAAGCCCAAGAATGTCCAGGATCGAAAACTTCTTTTGCCCAACCCCAAAAGCGGCCGTGCCTCTGAAATTGTTTTTATTCCGCAAAAGGTGGCAGATCGGCTGCGTGAGTATATTGCGGGTGAAAATATCCAGAATGGTGACCGTATTTTTCCTTTGGGGTATACCCGTGCAAGGGAGATCGTTAAAAATGCCGGATTAAAAATCGGAATTGATGTCAAACCCCACGACTTAAGAAGACATGCCGCCACATATGCAAGCCGCTCAGGAGTTCCCATTGAAATCGTGTCCAAGATTATTCTCCGCCATTCAAATCTTTCCACCACCCAGCGGTACCTTGGTGAAATCAGCGACACTGAGGCCATGCATTGGATTGAAAATATTTATCGGTAAAATCGAAGGGGATTGGTAAATTTCCAATCCCCAACAATGGAAATGCCAGTCCTGCGTAGGATTTTACGGGCAATAACGTTTTTTCATAGACACAATGTTGGGTTGGGTTTTTCTCAAAATAATGCTGAAATCAGCTTTTTCCTTGAGCTTCATCCAGAACTTTTCTGACGGTTTTGGCCATATCGGACTTAACAACAGGCTTCATAAGTAGATCCTTTACACCAATGGCTGTCAGATGCTTTTTGTTGATCCTTTCGCTAAAACCGGTACAAATCACAATGGGAATATCTGGTCGAATGGCGGTAAGCTTGCTGGCCAGTTTATCACCGGTCATATTCGGCATGGACATATCTGTGATCACCAAATCAAAACTGAACGGGTTCGCTCCAAAAGCTTCCAGCGCCTCAACAGCATTTATTCTGTATTTTATTTGATATCCGAGGCGTTCAAGAATCTGTTTTTCAAGTTTTGCAATGGGCTCTTCATCATCTACCACTAAAATCCGTTCATCTCCTACTGGCAAGCTCTTTTCCATATCTATGGGTTTAGAATCAATTGTCTGATCCATCAGGGGAATGTATATATGAAAAACAGTTCCTTTGCCAATCTCACTTGAAACTTCAATAGTACCACCGTGCTCACTAACAATCCCATGGACAACGGCAAGGCCGAGGCCTGTCCCTTTTCCTTTTTCCTTTGTTGTAAAGTATGGGTCGAATATTTTCTTCTGAATATCCTGCGGCATTCCATGGCCTGTGTCAGAAACGGATAAAACAACATATTTTTCAGATTGAAGCTTATTATCGTACAAACTCTCGCTGTCCAAAACCATCTCCTTAAGGGTGATCGAAATTTTACCGTCATTGGCTTCAACTGCATGAAACGCATTGGTAATGAGATTCATCGCCACCTGATGTATTTGGGTGGGGTCTGCCAATACTAAGCCACAATCAACTTGAATGTCCTGGCTGACTTCAATGTAAGATGGAATTGTTGATTTTATGAGTTTTAAAACTTCTTTAAGAACAGATTGAATACGCGTCGGCATTTTTTCCTGATCAGCTTGGCGGCTGAATGCAAGGATCTGTTGTACAAGATCTTTACCACGTTTTCCAGCCTTGTATATTTCTTTGGTATTCTCCCTTTCGAGGCTGTTTGAAGGCAGATCCTCAAGAAGCAATTCAGACATTCCAATTATTGGAAATAAAATATTATTAAAGTCGTGGGCGATTCCGCCAGCCAGGGTTCCAATTGACTCAACCCGCTGAGCCTGCCTGATTTGGGCCTGTAGACTCTCTTTCTCTTGTTCAAATCGAAAATGCTGAACTTGTTCCCAGACACTCGTCATTAAAAGTGTCAATTGTCTATTATCAATCTCAGAATAAGGGCTTGGCTTGTTTGCTACTGCTGCAACGGCAACAATTCTGTCACCATCAAAAACCGGTACGGACATAAAGCGCGAAATCTTCACGTGTCCGTCCGGATATCCTTTTTTTGATGTATGATTTGCATTAAAGTCATTTAAAATTATTGGTTTACGTTTTCTTACCGGTTCTCCCCATATACCCGCTTGAGCGATCGGAAATTTAATGGGTTTATCATGGATCGTACATTCTGCCATTGCGGTTTTTGACCAATTATGAATCTGCAGTTCCTGTTCATCGGGGGAGATATATCCAAGGAAGCCAAGTTTGCTGTTTGATAACTCAAGCATTCTTTCTAAAACATATGTGAATATTTTCCTTTCAGATGCATCCGGCATGGTAACAATTTCATTACTAATGTCCAGCCGGATTCTGTTGATGTTGTTCTCCTGCTCTGCTTTTTTGCGTTTGGTAATGTCTAAAAAAACGACAATACCGTATATAATTTCATCTTCTTCATTTCTTATCGGTGCCGCATTGGCCCACACAATTCGGTCTTCCTGATCCGGCCTTTTTATAATAAATTCTTCAGAGCAGGTTTCACCAAACATTATCGCTCGAGCGAGTGGAACGTCCTCTGTCTTATACGGTGTCCCGTCAAAATGCAGTATTTGCCAGCTGGCCACATATTTGTCTATGCCAATACCATCTATGATTTTTTCTTTAGCTTCTCCTCGAATTTTTAATGCTGAATCATTAACGTATATCAATTCTCCATCAGGGGCTTTTGCTATAGCAATTCCAGCCTGGCTATAGTCCATAGCTGCCTGGAACATGGCTTTACTTTCCAGGAGCGCTCTGTTGGTTTCTTGGTGTGATTCAATCTCTTTTTTCAGATGGTCCGTCTGTTTTTTGACTTCTCTTTTCAAATACAGTAAACCCAAGAGACACAACGCAATTATGGCTGGGATAACAATTGCCAACACATGCTTAATTCGCTCCCAAAGACTCAAGGTTGGTTTTGGCAGAATGGGGCCGAACCATTTATTATAAACTTTTTCATAAATTCCATTTGCAATAGTTATGGTTAACCCTTCATTCAAGTGCTGAAGCAGGTCTTTATTGCCTTCTGTGACTGCGAAACAAAACTTTTGTTCAAACCCGGACAATGGATGGTCGATTGGTTTCAGGTTTTTATCCTTTAATGAGCTTACATCAACGATGTTTGTGATCCCCAATTTCTTGATTAATTGGTGACCGACCAGCTGTTGAATGATTACTGCATCATGCTTTCCTTTTGAAAGAATCTTGAAGGCCGTTTCAAAATTTTCTGTCAGTACCAATTTATCTGTCAGGTTGTTCTTAACGGCGTATTCGTGCGCAGTATCTCCACGCATGACAAGGACTTCTTCATTTCGCAGATCAGATTCACTTCGAATGGACTTTTCGCCTTTTCTAATAAAAATAGTACCATGCATTCGTATATAAGGGGCGGAGAAATCATAATACTCGTCTCGTTCTTCAGAATAAGATACTAATGGCAGGGCATCCAATTCACCATTCTTTAGCTTCTGCTTAATTTCATTCCAGGGGCCCACTTCAAAAGAGATTTCAAGCCCTGATGCAAGTGCCACTTGTTTCAACAATTCGACTGAAAAGCCATCTGCCTTTCCATCTTTATCAACAACTGAAAAAGGCGGGTAATCCAGTTCACTGGCCGACTTGATAGAATGATGTAAACTGTCGTGTGCTTGTACACCAGTGATAAAGAGAACTGCTGACGATATTGTAAAGATACATGGGTAAAATATAATTCGTAACAACATGGATCCACTCATTTAGCGAAAAATTTATGATTTTTTTAAAGGCGAATTTATTGTATACAAACCAGCGCAAAAAGCAAGAATTAGGCTAAAATATAGCAAATCCCCCCCCGGACTTATGGTATGAAGCCTCCCCGCCCATGATTCCAAAGATGGCAGGACTACCAAAAGCAATGTGGAGTGGTCCGGTTTCACAAAGGACAGCCCCCAATATTAGCTTTAGATAAAAAGTTAACTTTCACCAAACTCATCAAAACATTACAATGCGCAGGCGTTTAGAGAAATGTTGGCATGTGATTTGGGTGAAACTAATTTTCGAATCTTGGAATCTTGAGTATATCCAACCTCAGATACAAAACTTAAGATTCATGCCGTAGAATGCATGTACGGACAAATCTGGGTGGGACCCTTAAACGATGAAGCGCTTAAGACACGTTCCCGGCCATAGCACCAGAGAACGTGTCTTGAGACTCAGGGAGACTAAAATTATAATTGCTCAGCTGACCGAAAGGCAACGCGCTTTTTAGCACTTATACCTACCACGAGTTTAAAAGAACGACCTTCTATACCTTCTGCAGAAAAATCAAAAGCACCGTCTTGGGCGGTATAAATATTCTCAGACGATTTTCGGGGCTTGAACGTTGTCAATTTTATCTTATCGCCGTTTGTTAAAGTGAAGTAACAATGAAGACACGGGGATTTTCCCCAGATCTTAAAATCCAATACGCCGACGTATTCTCCTTCTCTGATGTCGTTTTGTTCGTAGTCTCTGGGCTCTAATCCGGATTCGATAGCACTGCTAAAGCTGTGGCCTCGCATTCAGTCTACTCTCCTTTTTGCATTTACAGGGAATTTTGTTTGAGAACAGTATGAATCATTCTCCTTCAAGATGCAGATAAATTGTATATACAGGTTCATATTACTGAAACCATGAAAAAGGCTCTATAACATACTTATCGTCAATTGTGAGAACCCACCCGGTAAATACTGGCCAACCGGGTGGGTTTATGCTTTGAATTAAAGGTTAGCCCCCAGGACTGGGGCTCATGGTCATTGTAGGAGCCTGATCCAGGTCCATGTCCTGGCTGTCGGCCAGTCGATCGAGGTACGTTTCGGTCAGTCCTGACAGGTCTGTCATTACACCGGAAACATCACCGTCCATAAGATTCTTGGCTACGCCAAGGGCATCCAGGCTTGTATTGAACGTTTCGAGTACGTTACCAAACTGCCCTGCTTTCAAATCTTCTGTCAGCTGCTCGGCTTTATCCAGAAAACTCTGAAAAAGAGTCTGCCCCTCTTCAAACAGGTTATTGAGTGTATCCGTACCGTTGCCGTTAAGCGATACCGCCATTGTTGTCATGTAATCACCTCCTTTCGTGTTGGATTTATGCTGCGCTCGGGGCAACATCCTCCGTCTCCCCGGCGGTTGCATCTGCAGATTTATTAGGGTTCTCAAGTTCTATAATTTTGCGTTCTAATTCTTTTTGAAGTGCTTTGACATCAGACAGTTCCTGGGCATGTTCGAATTCAGCAGGAACGTCATTTTCGAGTTCGTTCAGTCTATTTTGCAGAATTTCAATACGATCAATGGTTTTTTGGATGTTGTCTTCAACGCTGGCGACGAATTCCTGGACCTTGGGCATTGAATTGAGTTCTATGTTTGTGGGTTTTCCATCTTTGTTCAGGATGGACCATTGGGTTAAGTTCTTATTGGCCATCACATTGAAATATTTTTCCACCTGCACTGCCATGCCGCCGCAGGTAATATGCTTTAAAACGGACTGTTCATCTTTTTTAGCCAATCTTTTGAAAACACTGGCCACAAGTTTAACCGCTTGCTTACTATCCCCTTTGAATTCAGTCTGATTTTTATAGGTAAGGCCGTAGGGTTTCAAATTCATTCGCCAGATAGCAGCATCTTCAGTTTGACTCGGGACGCTCTGTAATCGGCGAAGATCTGATTGACATTGCTGGATGCGGTCACTGCAAAACTGCTTATCCCGTCCTATCCGGTACAGACCATCCCTGTGGGCGGCTTCCAGGGCTTCCAGTTTGACCAGGCGTTGGTCTATGTCGAGTTTTTCTTTGATCAAGGGGTTACCGGTTGTGATGGCCATGGTCTCTGCATATGTGGGATCCACTGCCATGTCCAAACGTCTGATACTGGTATCCCCTGTCATGATCCGGGTAAACGTCTCGGCCTTGTGTTTAAGAGTTCCCCACATAAACAGGTCAAATGAGTCTTGTACTGTATAAATAAACCGCTTAACATTCTTGAAAATGTTACCGAACCGTTGAGCCCTACCGCCACGCTGTTCTATGTCAGAAGGTCGCCAGGGAGCGTTCAGGTCATGCATGGCGGCCACTCTGTCCTGCATGTTGGAGCCCTCCCCCATTTTCTCGGTGGATCCAAAGAAAACACGGAACTCCCCTTCCCGTACTTTTTTAAACGCCTGAGCCTTTGCAATGTCTGTATTGAACTCATGAATAAAACGGATTTCATGTTCAGGAATACCTGCTTCGACCAGTTGTTTTTTGGCCCTGTCGTATACGTTATATTTTTTACCACCGCCTGGAGTTCCCTGATCGGAGAAAACCAATTGTGTGCCTTTCACATCGCGGGTTTGATGGTAAATCTCAATAATATTATCCACCATGACGTCGATCTTATCCTTGTGATCCGCATCGTCTAATTCAAAATCGGAAAGGGGTATGCCGGCGTGATTAAACAAATTTTCAATTAATTTAGGATCAAGGCTTAAAAGGCGTCCTTCAGATATGATTTTAAGCAGATTATCTTGGGATTTATCCACCTCATCAATATGCTTCACCCGGCGAGCCAAAAGTTGCATGTACTCCTCCTGGGCACAACTTTTAGAAACCGTGACGTTGATCACTTCCATTTCAGGGCGGTCCAGGTTGATATCATCGGCACGCACCACATCCATCGTGGCCAGAACCATTTGCATGAGCTCAGGGATATTGATCAGTTCATACCGTGTTCTCAACTTCCACCCGGTACCGGAGGCGTTTGGTTCCCATTGAGTTTTCGGGGCTAAGAAAGCAGCTGACCATGCATTTACATGCTGGACACCGCCTTTTTCAAGCATAGAGGGCTGCAGGTACCTTTGAATATTGTAAAGTTCGAAAATATTGTTGGAGACGGGTGTGCCTGAGGCAAATACCACGCCGGATTCTTCCCCTCTCTTTTCATACAACCACCGAATTTTTTGATAAAGCCCCCAGGCTTTCTGGGATCCGGGAATCCCGCCGGCAACCTCTGTTCCCGGGGTTTCCAAGCCCAGGTTTTTAAACTTATGAGATTCGTCGATTAAAAGGCAATCAATACCTAAATCATCAATGATAAGGCCTGGGTCCATGTGGTTTTCCATCTGATCTTCGAGTTCTGCAAGACGCTTGTCAAATCTGGCAATGGCATTTTCTATACGTTTTACACTGTACCGTCGGCCATTACCTGATTCTTTGGTCATTTCAAGGGCGAGTCTATGGTCCGCCTTTTCTTTCAAGATAAGACGACGTTCAAAGACTGGATCCAGGCCAATCTTTTTCAGGTTTCCATGGGTCATGACCACAAGATCCCAGTTGTTGTTGCCAACCTTACCCATGAATTTACGCCGGTTTTCTTTTAAGAGATCAGACTTTGTGACCATGAGGATGTTGGCTGAAGGATAAAGAATCTGGGCCTCCCGGGTAATCTGTTCCAACATGTGATCGGGAATACAGATAACGGGTTTTACGGTTTGCCCCAGACGCTTTTTCTCCATGGCAATGGCCACAAGTTCCAAGGTTTTACCCACACCGACTTCATGGGCCAACAGGATATTACCGGTCAACACCGCTCTCCAGATGGCGTTTTTCTGGCAAGGTCTGGGCGTCAGGGCATCGGACATACCCGGCAGTGTCAGGTGGGAACCATCATAGGTGGCCGGAGCATAGCAATTAAACTTATCGTTGTATATTTTTAGTAGGCGTGCCCCGCGGTCCGGATCCTGCCACAACCATTGGTTGTATTCTCTTTGCAGTTTATCCAGTTTTTGTTCCGCTACAAGGGTTTCCTTCTGGTTGACTATCCAGGTGTCTGTTTTGGGATCCTTGATTTTTACAGTTACACTTTTTCGGTTCATTGCCCGATCAAAGATTTCTCCGAAGGGCATATGGAGACTGCCGTATACTGATGTTGCCAAACGCCCTTCATAACATTCATAGGGCAATTTCATGAGCCATATACCGTCCATTTGCCGGAGATCAAGTTTGATTCGATCTATTGCTGAATGACTCAACTGCATTTTGTCAGTGATAAAATCTTTGACCACTTCCGCCGGCACCCAGGGGGATCCGAACCGGATAAAGATATCACTCGGGTTCAAATCTTTAGGCAGAACCGTTTCCAATGCCTCAATATTGGTAGCGAACCGGTCTCCTGTATCAAGTTCTGCAGCCGCACGGGCATTTTTGAGTTTTGCCCGGACATCACCGGACAGGTACTCAGGGGCAGTGACCCAAGTTTGCCTTTCAGGATCGAAAAAAATGCTTCTGCTACTTTCAAGGTCGGATTGTACCTTGGCTCTTGAGACGGAAGCCAGTTCGGCAATATATTCCATATCCACTCGCCCCAGCTGGTCCAGGCAAGCCAGGTACCCGTCATGAACGGTATCAACACTGGTGATTGTCGGCCGTTCAAATATAACTCGTTGTGTGAGGATGTCCGCCTTGGTGGCTGTTTTTTTCTCCGGGTCGTAATTCTCAATGGCCATGATCCGGCCGATATCCGGATCATCGTTGAGTAACCGCCCATTGACCGCAGCATTTATAAACCCAAAGGTATTGATAAAGGCGTCGTACTTTTCGTTAAGAATTTGTCTTGCATTGTTCAGCACGGTTTCCTGAGCCATGGAAACATCATCTGCCGGTGTTTTTTTCTCAAGCTCAATCAGTTCGCGCAGTGAATCCCGGATCTCAATCAGGGCAATCACACGATCTAGTGTTCTGCCGGTGAAATCACATTCTTTGGCCACCCACCCGTCATCGGTTTTGCCCACGATCTGGGCCACGGTACCGTCTGTAAGAACAAAAGCACCAAAGTTGGCCCGAGGATAATCAACAGAAGTGAGGATTTGATCCTCTTTGGTCGGTTTCTCTCCAATGGATAGGTCAGTATCTGTTGTGGCATTTCGCGCTTCTGCGGTTTTTATCCGGATTTGTTTTGCCATTCGGTCAAAGACATTACCAAGATTTTTATTGAGCTCTTCGCTTGTACAGTCCGTGACTCTAACTATTGGACGGCCGCGGTCGCCCTGGTCTTTTTCCAGGTTGCCGATAACCTGATCCGGGTTATCCAGGAAGTATTGGTTTACATGAATTTTTTCTGACAGATAGACGCCTTCTCTATTTGGAATGTCTGCCTGGACGGATTTCAACCAACTTGCTTCCCCTGTTTGTTCTGCTACCAAAGACTTGGATCTTTTTTTGAGTAGGATGATATCTGTGGTGGTCTGGGTTCCGGCCTGGGCTGCCTGGGCATTGGTGGGTAAACGTATTGCCCCTAAAAACTGTGCTTTTTGATGAATTTTGTGGCGGGTTGCTTCACTTTTTTTATCCATCGTATAGGAAGATGTTATAAAAGCGATCACACCTTCAGGTTTGGTTTTTTCAAGAGTTTTAAGGAAATAATAGTCGTGTATAGCGGTTTTACTTAACTCAGGATATTCGGAATCATATACACTAAAATTTCCAAAGGGAACATTGGTAATCGCCAGGTCAAAATAATTGTCCGGGAGTCGCGTCTTTTCGTATCCCTGAACGAAAATTTTTGCATCCGGATAGATCAGTTGTGCAAGACGTCCGGCAATGGGATCCTTTTCTATTGCCACGATGTTTGACTGTCTAACGATCTCCTTAGGGGCAAATCCCATGAAATTGCCAGGGCCCAGGGCAGGATCCATGATGTTGCCACCCTCAAATCCCATTTTTTGAAGGCCTTTCCAGATATTCTTTATAGTGACTGGTGGGGTATAGTGGGAATTGGTGACACTGGCTCGCACCGCTTCGAATTCTTCTGTAGTCAAAAGTTCCGGTAGTTCATCTTTTGCCGTGATGGCCCACTCATAACGGGGGTATGTTTCAAAGACTTGGGCCAGACCGCCCCAACCGTTGTATTTGACAAGTTTTGCTTTTTGATAATTTGATGCCGGCTTGCCTGACTTCTCCAATTTTTTGAGGGTACGGGTAGCCTCAATATTTTCCCGGTACCGGTCGCTTGCCCGGAATCCACCATCTCGGTTGATTTGCCGGCCGATAAAAAAATGGTCCGGATTTAAATCTTCTGCTGGTCCGGATCCACCAACTTCGGGATGATGCTCAGAATTGTTATGGACAGGATCTCTTCCTCCGCTGTTCTCCTGGCGTTGTCCTGTTGTTCCAGATTCTCCTGGAAACTGTTCTTGGAGTCCCGGTCCAGAAGTTCCCGTATCCTCTTTTGCACCTGAGCTGTGGTCTCGTCTTGGATTTTGTTCAGATATTCTGTGATGCTGCCGTCTTCGACCATCTGTTGTGTCTCTGACGGATAATTCTCCATCAGATATTCGTATGCCATCCTGGCGTACCGGCCTGTCGGTATCTGGTCTGCTTTGAAGATTATGACTTTGGTCATGTTTTGCCTCCTGGGTGCTTGTAATGATAATCTTTGATTTATCAATATTGATATTCCGGGTGTCCGGATGATTGTGCAACACTTTAAGTGTGGAAATGTTCAGTTCTGCATAATATCTACCGGTGCCTTCATGGAGAATGAAACCGGCTGATTCAAGGACTTGTTTGTTAAACCTGGTGTCCTGGGGATCAGCAATTGCCCAATTTTGATCCTGAAGTTGCAGGCAGTAAAGCTTAAATCCTAAAGGGCGTGTATCTATCCAATGCATACCGAGAATCCTTTGTCTATTTACCTTTGGGGTTAGCCTTTTTGTCGGGGCTCAAATTTTTTCAAGCCCCTGCAAAAAGGCTAACCCCCTCCTATAGAGGGGGTTAGGGAGGAGAGGAACATTGAAGGGGCTTGCAGGCTTAGGGGCTGGGACTCATACCAGCACCGTTAAAGAGCTCCGCATCAGAAGTTTCTTCTTCGGTGTCAGCAGGGGCCTGGTTCTGGGTCTGTTGGGCATCTTCGTTAAGCATCGCATCTACCACTGCGATGTTCGCGGAATGGGTCGGGGAGTAATCCAGCTGGCCAAGAAGCGTCGGGTCTTTTGCGGGATTCTCTTTATCCCCCTTGTGGACACTGTCCAGTTTAAAAATGATGTTCGGGTAATCCTCGCTTGTTTTACCGAAACACTGCTGCATGTTTTTCATCAGACTGCCGTCATCCGCCTTGTGTGTGCAGGCATAGTCCATCTCTTTATAGGCTCTTCCCATGTTGCCGTCTTCAATGGCCTTGGAACTCAACTGAAATTTTGCTGCCGGCACGATATTGACGCTTACGGCTTCGGGCAGGGCGGTCATTGTTTTTTTGATTTCATCGATCCAGACATTGGCGGCATCGGCAGGGTCACGCTTGACAAACTCATCGTTCTCGTTTTTTTCCCAGCCGTTGGAGCCGAATCTGTCATAGCAGACCTGGCCTGCCTCATTAATGTAACGGACCAACATCTGGGCGTTGTTCCGGGCGGCCATGGCGGCGGCAATCTGTTCCTGCAATTCAGGGCCGGGCACTCCTGTGATATGATTGTCCGGTTTGGTTTCAAAGGAGTATGCGCTACCGCTTTTGAAAATACGGATATTGACGGGTTCATCCTTGTCGTTGAGGACCTGTTTGTCGCCTTCCATTTTGGGCATCGTGTCGTAATTGCCTTCAACGACCATGTAACCGCGGATAAAAGACTGCTGTGCCTGCTGGGCGTTGTCTGCAAAACGGTCAACCCAGGTGGCCCGATGATGAAACCCGATGGGATCGTTTTCGTTTTTATCACTGCCAAAGGGACGGCAGTTTTTGAACATCATCACTGCACCAGGTTTGATTTCTTTGGTCTGGCCGAACTCTTTGAAAGGTTCTGACCATTTCTTCAAGTCAGGCCGTTTTTTGTATTTTGCGGCCAGCTCTTCGTTTTTGGGCACCGTGAGAAAGAACTTTTCATCCTTTCCATTGAGCATGTTTGTTCCGAGCACGCCGGTCTGATTAATAGTGTTGCCGCCGGGGCCGGGAGCCTTCACGTGGATGAATTCTTTTATCCTGACCGGGATATTGGGCAGTTCGGTCTGGTTGTTCTTTTTGCTCTTCGAAACTCTGGCTCTCATAGGAGACCTCCTTTTATTGGACAGGATGTAGACTGTCCGGGTTTGGTGTTGCGATAAACTGTTGAAACGTCTTTATGACTTTGCCGTTGTGCAAAAGCATAGGTGTCCTGTACTCGTTGAACTGAGAATTTAAATATGCATGGTTATTTTTTACCGCAGTGAAAAGCTGTGTTGGGATAGGCTCTTTTCGGGCTAATGCGAGTAAAGCTTTGTTCAAATCACCGTACTTAAGTAAAGATGCGGCTTTCCGGACATAGACATGCTCATTAGAATTAGGAACCGGTACTATATGCACGCCCACGTTTTCTTTGAACCTGGTGGTGGGGTCTGCAAGCTTTCTCATCATAATTGCACAGGTGTCGCAGTCCGGATTAATGACGATATAAATCTGGTCTCCTATACCTTTTTTATATTGAAATGAGCTCAGAGATGACGAGTCAAATCCGGGATCTTCTTTTTTGAGAAAGGCTTTTTCCGCGATACTTGTTTGGTCTCGTCCTTCGGTGTTGATAACGCGGCCGAAGATAATCAGTTCCGTGCCGGCCGGGTGCCAGGCGATACCTTTTTTACCGGTAGATGAATTGCCTTTGAGTATGACACCAATCAGGCTGCCGGGGCCTTTAAAAAAGGAGACGTACTTGGCTTTGTCTTTTGAAGTCTCGCTAACCAGGCGGTTCAATTTATTATCCAAGACTGCTTTGCTCATTTGCCGTTCCACATAATCCGTTGGTATCAGGATGCTGTCTGGTTGATTGAACAAATCATTCGCTAAAAGTGGGCTTGCAGTAAACGCCAGGATCAGCAAGTTGACAAAGGCAAAACATCTTTTAAAGTAAGCTTTATTCATATTGATCCAATTAAATACTATAATATAGCATTCGTTTTATTGAAATTCTGAGATTCTATCTATCTCTATTATCACACCTAAGAATATTTCCGTTTTAATTGATAAAAAGACAACTTCTTGACGCTTCCAATCACACCTTTTCAATAACACTGACGCTTTTTAAAGGTCAAGTGTTTTAATCTTATATTATATAATAGCACATATTATTAACTACATTCTCCCAATAACATACCTCTGTACAGAGGTACATTTCGCGATAAAACTGATTTTCAACCTTCTTTTTTAATGCCGTAACCCGTTTGCGAAATACCCTCGCTGAGGAGCAACCCGAGCACCGATCGGAGAACGAAGCATAAAGAAAAGGGGAAGGTATGTAGCATGCTTTCCCCTTTTCTTTATTAAAATCTACAAAAGAATACGTCAATTAGATTATTGGTGATCAATGACGATTATTAAGGTCAGAGATACAGCGACCGTTTTGTAAGATGTAACCTGGTTGACAGGTGGAACTACTACCACCACTACCACCCGAAGAACTCTCCAGATCGGCGACGCGGCCTTGCAGTTCCGAAAGGGCGTCGCTCATACTGAGAATTAGTTGATCCACATATAACTTATTGGTGGCATCCTCACTTTGGGTGGGTGAATTATTAACCTGAACCATGTCCGCGAGCACATTATCAGCACCCAGAGTACCCACATTGTTAAGACTTGCACCTTGCAAATCCTGGTCTGACTGCTTGGCTGTTCCTGTGGGTACCTCTGTGCTGTCAGCGGCCAAAACCGGAGAACACAACACTAGAACCGATAATACTGCGATAAAAAATAGTCGTTTCATAATCACTCCTTTACAAGTAATCTAAGGTTTTCACTAAGGACCGCAGGTCCTGTCATCATTTGGTTTTCGTTCTCTTACTCCTTTTTTTAAGATGTTCATTTTAAGGTGCTGCCTCACATGTGATCGTGGCCTTGACCCTGCCGTAATTCGAGTTTGGATACATCCAGGCACCGTTGGCCATAATACGGTAATAGACGGTCCATATTCCGCCGCTTGCAACGGCATAAGGCTGGAACGCCTGAATTGGACGGAATATATTATCCTCTGATCCCATTGCTGCGGCAAAACGGATCTTTGGATAGGGCGCTGATGTAGGGCAGTCCGGTTGGTCAACGGTAGAGCCGTGGTATACCATAGCTCCCCCTTTAAACAATCCCGAGTTGCCGGTATCAAGTAACAGAAAAAGTGATCCATCTCTGCAGATCAATAGTCCCTGATCATTGTCAAAATAGACTCGGCCCTCAGAATCGTCTCCTGAACCACAGGCATAGGTGCCTTCGCTTTGGTCTTCAAAATTCAAACTGCCGAGACCTTCGGTGTCACCACCGCCCACATCCCCTACTCCCATGTTGATGTTGTTACCGGCCATGCCAAGGTCTGTTGTCATCTCATTGAGTTCCGGAGATCCAGAAACCGACACGCGGTGGAGGTAGTCATTGGCATCAACATTTGACGAACTTTTATACAACATACCGCCCAGGTGGCCGGTTCCGGGGTTGGGTATATCCGTTGAAGCAAAGGTAAATGTCCACCCACCCAATGCCCCTTTTAACTGGGCGTTACTTTCTCCTGTGAGGATTCCGCTGGGAACGAATCCCCCTTCCGCACCGGCATACAAGGCAGCTTCCGGTACTTGTAGATTAGCAAAATCAAAATCACTTACGGTATCGTCACGTCCACCTGTGGTGATAATAACGACCTGAAGGTTATCGGTGCTGGGTTCTAAGGTAAAGATTCTGTACGTTTGACCCCATCCGTTGGTTGAATTGAAAGTACTGGGTAAAAAACCGTCGGTTATCAGGTCATTGAAGGGGATTTCGTATGAATTGCTTGCTGTACAGGAGGCTATGAGGGTTGCAAAGTTTGCTTCAGCGTAACTGTCTGCGGCCTCAATGACCTTTGCCAGGTGATCACCGATTGTTTTTGATGTAAATTTACTTGAAATATCGCCGACTGCACCATAAATCATGGTAATCACAATGACTATCCCAGCAACGGCCAACATTGCCTCAATAAGCAGATACCCTTGTTCATTGGCGATAGGTGATTTATCATTCGCAGATCGTAACAATGCTGCCCTCCGAAATAAAAGCCGGCAGGTTCACGCCCAGATCTCCGTATTTTGGAGAAACCAGCCGACCAGAAGTATTCACCCCTACCCGTTTGCTGAATTTCATCTCTACTATGGCCGGGGCGACCATGTCTTGCCCATCTGCTGCATACACGTAGAGGATCCCCCCGGAGATCCGGTTCTGCCAAGTGCCCAGGGGCACATAGCCTGGCATCAGATTTAAAGAGGCATCTGCGATACTACCTGTGGTTCCGGGGTTATCTTCGTAATATTTTGTGACGGCGTTTTGGTAGCGCACAAAGCTACTGGCGATGATCTCCATATCATTGCTATCGTATTTCTGGTTCCAAGATGGCATCGACAAAGCAATAGAAACCACCAGGATTAAAATGGAGAAGGCATAGGCAATCATCGGTTGTATTTCCTTTTTTTCGCCATACTGGATTGCTGGCGGTCGAGTTCACCGGCCAATCTGTGATAGTCACCTTTTCTGATGCGATCGCGGATACCTGCTTCAAAATTTGCTTGTCGTGTAGACCTATCCGCAGCGGTACCAGAATCAGCGAATAAATAACTTGCCTCCAGGTATTTACGCCGGAAATGGTAGTGTTGATGGACAATCCCCTGGAGACCTTGAGCCAATGTGGACGCTGCAGATTCACTGTTGGCCATGGTTACCAATTTTTGCAAAGTAGTTATAACGCTTTTGGCGTGAACCGTAGCAAGAATCAAGTGCCCATTAATAGAAGCGGTTAACGCTTGCCTTACCGCATCCTCATCCCTAAGTTCGCCCAAAAAGATTAAGCTGGCTGAACGTCGCAAGGTGTTTTTTAATTCTGCTGCCATAGATTGACCGGTGATGTCGATCTGAAGGCACCGGCCGTTTTTAACACAGTCTTCCTGCAACGGGGCTTCCGGGGGATCTTCCAAGGCAACGGCAAGGCCCCCGAATTTCTCAAGCCATGCCTTCACAAGGGCCGTGGCAGTATAAGTTTTGCCGGAAGCCATTTGGCCCGAGATTAAAAGAAGCCCCTCTTTACGGTGTGGGCTCAGGAGATTTTCTATAAGGTACCCCGGTAATCCGATACTTTTAATATCCGGAACCCTGGGTAGCCCTTTTCTCATTATAAAAGCTTCTCCCGCTACCGTATTGGTTCTTATCACCCTATATTTGATGCCGTTATGATTCAAACGAAACTGAAGTCCGGACTCCTCCTTTAACCTTTGACGAATTATCGCCACATCATCCTCATATTGAGAAGGTACACGAGATAATACCTGGTCACTACCTTTCAGATTTTTGAAAAAGAACCCGGAGGGCTCTATAATCAAATCATAAAAATCCAATTCTTCAAATGTAGGGGAATCCGTCATAGATTTTTCTTAGTTTGATGTATAGGTGATTGTATTTGTAGTACCACAGGCAGCCGCGGCATCGGACATAGCATCGTCAGCAGTGGGGTCAATAGTTGTTCCGCCGACATCAACAGTCAGCCATTTTTCCGGGGCAAACGTGGCAAGGGTTATACAAGCGTCGTTCGGGATATTTGTCCACACCTGATCATGCATATAGATGCTGCCGGTGTTTTCCCGCAAAGTAACAGTACCGTTGTATCTATTTGTAATAACCAGGGTGGCTCCGGATCCTGATACCATCTCTCTTGGAAAAATTTTCATTTCCTCGGCCATAGCATTATCCAGATCAGTATAATGCCCGACCTGATGAAACTTTGACTGGGTTTGTGAGTTTATCGCCAGGATGGCCTGTTGGGTGGTTCCCAGTTTATTGTTCTCACGATATTGGTCTCCCCAATATGCTGCCGAACCGATACCGATCAGTACGAGTGCACTTACAATCATAGCCTCAACCATGGTAACCCCTTTTTGATCTAAGGGAACGCGGTTATAATTGCTTAGTTTTTCAACCAAAAGTTTTAATCTGTTCATGATCCAATCCTTCCTTTTAAAAATGTTATGGTGTTGTCATTTATCAATTTCAAAACATGGCTCCCATGGAACCGATAATAGATTGCACGCCAAGGTACAGCCCGATCACAAAGCTGGCGAAAAAGAGAAGCACGAACCCGCTCAACCCCGCAGATTGTAATTTTACCTTCCGAACTGTTTGGTCAATACTTTCAGACCCAATTTGAACCAGTTCATCTTCGAACGTAGGTAGGGTGGCAAAAGCCAAAAGATCATCTATGGTTTCACGGTCTGGGAAATCAAATCCTGCCACATCCAGTGCTTCGGCAAGGTTCAAACCCATGGGGATGGTGTGCAGGCACCCATTTATACGTTCAGTGAGCCATGGATTTTTATCAGCCACACTTTTTTTGCTAATTACCAAGGCTTCCATTACGCCGATACCAGACTCAAGGAATGCGGCCATGGCAAGCAACCAGCCGGCACCTACGATGTGACGATATATTGAATAGGGCGGTATTTTGTCGACATAAATTCTGTATTTGCCGGTCCACTTGGGAAAAGACCAGATAACCAGGATAAACAATATTAGAAGCAATGGGATTGCAATTGACAGAAATGGTCCTTGTAGAAACAGGATAAATGCAAAAAAGAGTTTCCCCATTCCTGTAAATTGCGAAGGATCCATGAGACTCAATATATTTGGCAACGCTTCGGTGCCGATAAGGTAAACGCTGATGGTTGCGGATGTGGTCAACACTGCAGGATATATCAGAGACATTAAAAAAGTCTTGATGATTATACCCGTTGTACCGGACAGCCTCGCACATATGTCCAAGGCATCGTTCAAGGACCCTGACGCCTCCCCTGCTTTCAGAACCATAGCCTCTGTTGCCGGGATATAAGGGGTAAGAAGCTCTCCTAAACTCTCCCCTTCATCCAGTTCAGGAATGACATGTTTGAGTATAATGGCAAGGGGATCCGACGAACCCTTGCGTTTAGCAATCTCGTTTAAATGGCCAAGGGCGTCCATAAGTCGAATCCCACTTTTATCCTGCCGGCTCAATTTCCAATAGAACTTGCGTCGGACCGAAGTAGTAAAAAACGTCTTTGCATACCAATGAGCGAAGGCGGATTCTGAAACAACCCAATCAAACCCTTTGCGGGCCTGTCGGTTCCAACCCTGGAAGTAGGATATATTCACAAGTTGATTAAGATAATTTCTCAATTTCAATACGATCCAGTTTACCGTCGTGAAACGCCGTGTCTGTCGTCAATGGTCCGACCACCATTTCTGCCATGGCCGGATCTATGATACCGTCTTTGATTTTTTCAAGTGCATGATCGATGATTGAGTGCATATCTTCTCGGGCAAGCCACTCCCGCCTGGCTGCATTGGGTCCTTTCCCATGGACCACCTCATAAAGAACGGGATCCATACAAACGACTTCAGCCAAAATAGTCACCCCGGAGATCCCGGTAAAATCGCAGGCTTTGCACCCCTCCCCTCTCAGGCTGATTTTTTCTTCTTCTCCTAAATCAAATCTGAATTTAGTTTCAATTCGCTTAAGAAGTTGCTCGTCAATCATTTCAAAATGGTCTGTCAATTTCCGTTTACATTCATCACAGAGAACCTGCACCGTTTTTTGGAATACCATGCCCTTCAAGACATCTACGTCAGCAAGTTCTTTTAATGCTCTGGGATAGTCCAGTTTATTCACCATTCTGGTGATAATATTGAACGGGTTACTGGCATGGAGCGTTGACCATAAAGGATGCCCTGTCATCGCTCCCTGAAGAGCCAGTCTTGCAGATGCTTTGTCTCTAATCTCACCGATGACGGTATAGTCAGGATTTAGTCTGAGCATGGCATCAATTGTGATTTCATATGCCCTTCGCTTCTCTTCATCAGTGGCGTTCGAACTGACCATCACGGGTATTTGGGTGATATTTTCCATCGGATATTCCGGAGGATCTTCAACCGTCATCAAGTTGGCATAGGGATACAGTTGCTTTATGGTCCTGAGAAAAGAGTAAAATGAAGTGGTCTTACCACTCCCGGTTGGGCCGGCAATAATGAACATACCGTGGGGTTGTTTCATCATATACCTTAACGCAGAAATGTGGCCTAACTTTTCAGAAAAACCTAGCTCTAACAGACTTTTACGGTTACGCTCATAGTGAATCCGAAATACCATAAACGCCCCCCGGTCGGAAGGACTGGACGAAACACGGATACTGACAACCCCTTCGGGCAAGTAATCCGGATCGGCGATCCTGGCCTGCTGAGGTTGTGTTCTTTTATAGGAGGTTTCTGCCTGGTCCGTCATCGACGTGTAAACTGTGTTAAAAAGCCGATTAGGTAGACCCGGCGCTAGATCCCTGACTGGATATGTATTCTTATGGACACAGAAAAGAACTCCTCCATGTGTCCCGTAATCGTGAATCGTAATATCTGAAGCTTTCTTTTTTGCGGCTTCCTTAAACAATCTTGCCATGTACTTTTGCATCTCTGAGGTGTCGTCTTTAACAGAGATGTCCATACTGTTTTTGATGACATTAAACTTTTCTGCCGGCAAAAAAACTTTGCTTTCAACAATGTCCATTGACTTTAATCTGGTGTAACAATTTAAGAACAACCACCGTTGTTCCCTGCTTGCCCCGTCAATGCAATAGGCTTTCCTTTCCGCTTGATCAATGACCGCAATATCCTTGATCTCCTCCGGAATCCCAAGCGATTTGTCTGGACCTGTTTTCTTATCAATTAAGCCTGCTTTTGTATCGTTCATCACTATCCTCTTACTGGTTAATCTTTGGGTACCATGGTTGAGTCTAAAGAATTAGAAACAGGCCTATACCGTGATGATTTGTCTGTGGACTCTCTTTTGAAACTGCTTTTTTTAGATGTCCGGGGGACCTGCTGTGCCGTTTTGAATGCCAATCGTTGTGCCTTGCCTTTTTGATCGCTGACGATTACGCCAGTGTGGTCGATGGTGGACACGGTATACGCACCGGCCAGGATGGGGTCACCGGTGTAAACCCGGATTGTTCCTTTATCCTTAGCAAGTTCCAGATCAGCGTAGACGACGTTGGCCCCGCCTTTTATGGAAACAATCTTTGGCAATGCCAGAAGAGTCTTCTTTTTTTTCGGCCGTGATTTTGGTTTTACGGTTTTCTTTGATTGGACTGATATAGGTTCGACTTTCACAACCGTAACCGGACTTCTTTTTTTTGTGAAGTTCAGTTTGGTTTTTAATATATTTTTGGGCTCAGGCTTCGGTGTGGATTCCGGGGGCGATATTTCCTTTTTAACTGGGGCAAAAGGAGGTTTAGTCAAATCTTTTGAATGAGAAGTTGGCTTTGATAGTTTGTTCCCCTGTTCCTCCATTTTAAGAATATTGAGCTCGGTTGCCCGGATACTCTCCTTCAACTTCAAACGGTCTTGAATTTTCTGCAGATCGTGGATGCTCGTCCCCGTCAAATCGGTAAGTTCTGCGGCTTTAATGCTTACCGGTTGCGCTACGATCAATAATAGAAAAAGGCAGACACCCATTCTATTTGACATAGAGTTCTCCTTTAATTATCCATCTTTTATTTTTTGCCAATAAAGCAACGTCGTGAATCATGATACCTGGGATCTGTGATAGTTTTTCTATCTCATTGCTCTCGGGCTCTATTTTGAAGGTCAAACTGAAAACGCATTTGATGAAAGGACACAGTATTGGCTTTGGCGGTTTCCCCGAGATCTCTTCATTCCTAATTTCCCTTTTTTTCCAGTCTACTGAGATATCAGCCCTATTGCGTATGGCGACCTGATATAATAGGGGAGCGGCCTTTTCCTTTTGCAAAAGTTTAATGCCACCCGGCCGAGGGTACATGACAGCAGTTTTAGTCCATTTGGATGTAGCAGTTTGTGCTCTTGGATCTGAAATATCAAATTCAGCGTTAGCCGGCATGCTTTCAACATCGCCATATTGGGTTCTATTCCAAATGGCCATGATTTTTGTACGGTTGCAGTGTACCTGGCTTAACCTCCATCCAACATCAAGGGTGGGGAATGTTTTCATCTCTTTCATGCATTGAAGGACCAAGTCCCCCGGTTGAGGTTCTGTTACCCAGGGTCTTTTAAACTCATACGAGGCTTTGCGTTTTTTTGCCTCTTTGGCTTCAATTTCCGCTTTTTTTGCTTTCCGAATACGGATAAGGTTGGCTTTCTGGGCGGCTCTTTTTTTATCCTGGTAGTGCTGATAAGTGAAATTGATAATCAGAGCAAGGAGGATGAACAGCGCTACAAAACCAATTATTTTTTTAGGGACTTCTTTTTTGACAGGCGTTAGGCCTGCAATTTTACTTTTTTCAAAAAGTTCCTGGATAATCCGGAAAGACTCTTCCGGGGTGTCGGTAATGATTTGGTGTTCCCAGTCTTTAGGTTCTGAGAGAAACGAATTGTAGGTTTGATTCGCCTCATCCGGATCCGCAACAAAGTCTCCGTCCGGGAAAATCAAGCCATCTTCTATGGCACAGACCCAGATCCCATTATCAAGCGTCAACATAATGGTGCAGTCGTTGTAGTTGGCCGCAAAGAGAGTAGCCAAGGACTTAACAGCCGCGATGCTCTGGGTCTCGGGTACTACAAAAAAGCCAGCCTGTGTCTTTTTACCCGAAACCATGATGCTGAATGCCGTGTAATCGACCACATTGACTTTGTGTTTGCTTGCGGTCCTTTTATCCATGGCCACCCGGTTACGGGCATCTCTGACTGCACCTCTTCTGGATTTTGCATCCAGGTCTTGCCACAAACCGCCGGCAACCCATTCGATACCGTTAAGCTTGAAGGATTGCATCAGGCCCTTGCCCCTTCAACTCTGGTAACAGTGACCATGATGATAATCATTGATCGGGTACTTTCCCCCTGATTATCGAGCCCCAAAAGCTTTGTATTTTTCTCTACGGAATCTGATTTTGTGGTAAATCCAGCCAGAATCAGTGTTTCACCGGACTTCAGAGCAGCACCGTTTGAGAACCCACGGGAATAAAAATTGGGCTTCTGTGCCATACTGCCCCCTACCTCCCAGGTGTTCATCTCCCCTTCTGTGGATAAAGAAATATTGTACCGAAATATAATATTATCGTTGTTCAGGATATGAGGAGAAACAATCATTGAGAAGCCCGTGACCAGGGACGCAGGGTTTAACTCGGTTTCTATGATATCATCATCCGTGGTGACTTTGGTGTTTTCGATAAATCCTTTAGAAAACACATCCTGTAAGGGAAAAATCGTATTGTTCAATCCCCTCCCGAAAGCTTCTCTTTCAACAGAAAGTTTCCCTCTGCTTCGTAGGGCCTCAAGAAAGACTTGAGATCCAGTTAATGTTCCGAGTTTGCCTGAGGCACTTTCAAGGATGGACCCTGTCAATACTCCCGAAGACACTGCCGCAGCAGCTGTAGTTGTCGCAGCATCGGTTAATGTACTAAGGCCTAACGAATATTCTTCTCCCAGATTTCTAAATGAAAGGTCAGCGTCAAAACCATATTCCTTTGAATTTGTGATCTCATAATTGAGGACTTTTACTGATACCACGACCTGTTTTGAGATTTCTTCGTTGAGCCGATTGATATATTTTTTGACACTCTTATGCACCCATGGCGTATCCTTGATATTGACCAGGCCGGCTGTCCGATTGATTGTGACTGATCCTTCTTCAGACAACAGTCCTCTAAGATTGTTATCGATGTCTTCCCATTGATCCGCAGAGAGTTTGAGGGTCGAAGTATGTACCCCTTTACCTTCTGCCGTTGAAACCGAACTGTCGGAACCGCTTGAACTGGAAGTATTGGCGTTTGTCAGTTCGCCGGTTGCGGTCATTTGGCCTAAACCGGCAAGAATTTTATAGCTCTGCTGTTTTAACCGGAAAATAGACACGCCGGACAAATCATATTCCCAGGACAAATTGTAGTATCTGGTGAATTCATCCAACAGGCCTTTAACGGTACCGTTATATTGTAACAGAATCAGATTTTCCGGTTTATAATATGGGGTTACATCCACTCTGCAAGGCAGGTATGTCTGGATCTCCGACAATGCCGTGTCAAAATCCAGGACCTGAGTTTTAATGATGGTCGCAGGTCCCTGGAAGAACCCAGGCAAAATCTGGGCATCTGATCTCTTGACCTTAACGCCGCCGCCTAAATATTTGGCTTTAATGTGTTGTACGTAGGGTTTAGAAGCAGATGTACGTTTCTTTTGTTCTTCAATTGCTGCCATGGTTTCCGGAAGTTTGTCCGTTGCTGTTTTTCCCGGTACATCAAAAACACTGCAACTGACACACATTAGTGTCAGTGCGATGGCAAATAGAGCAAGACATTTTTTCATTTCACATCCTCTATAACGACCGTTTTGTCGGTTTCGTTACCCTCGTCGTAGAATTTTATTTGCATGTTGAGTTTTGCAGTTTTTCTTAAAGCTTCGAATGTGTCTTCGACTGTGGTGGTGAAGTCGCCGCGGAATGTTCCGGTGAGTTTTTCAGGGATTAGGTAATCCCATAGGGTTGAATTCCATGCAAGTCCCCAATTATTTAAAGAACACCATTTTTCCAGCTGCTCTCGAAAGCTTCCACCCTTAACTTTCCACACCAAACTTTCAATTTTAATAGTTTCAGGGTTGGGCTGATATTTTTGCTTTACTACTGCGGTCCGATGGGCCACCGGCGGGACTGCAATATCATTTCCTTTTGCCATGTCTGGAATCTGGGGTTTGACTTGTAACATATTGAGGGGAAGAACTGTCACTTCGTGAGTCCCCCAGTTCACTAAAAATCGAACCTGGTTAGCTTCACCGGCTAACTCTAAAAAAGAACGTAAGTTCAAATTATTGCTATTCCATCCGATCTTTTTGATGAGCAATGATTTGTGAGAATCCTTAGTCACTTTCCATCCAGTGGGTAGATTCGTTTTAAGAACCATTTCAATTGGCATCATATTGCCCCGACTGGTGATCGTTAAATCTCCAGGTTGACCAATTTCAGTGTAATATGGAGATAATTCCTTTGGTTTCGAGGCAACGGGAAATACGGGGACAGGTTTCACTTTACCTGAAGCTGTTTCTACGGATCGTGTGGGAGTCGTTGGCTTCGCCATAGCCTTAACCGGTGGTAATATTTTTGGGGAGGGCTCTTTCAACTCCAGTGGATCTGAAGATTGAATACGTTCAGGCAGGGGGGCTTTTTCCGGTTTCGCCTGCGGCTTCGGTTTCAAACGTTTCGATAGGGGAGGGAGAACGATGACTTCCTTTAAGTGCCAGTTAACAAAAAATCGGGTATCATAGTCTTCACCGATCGTTTTTAAAAATGAACTCAGTGTCTGGTTTTGACTTTGCCAAGTAATCTTTTGGGCCAGTAACTTCTTGGATGATGTTTTACTGACTTTGAAACCTTCTGGCAGATTGGTCGCAAGCACAAGTCCCATCGACATGAGTTTGCCCCTGCTGTTAACGCGGGTGGAGTCCGGAGGACCGATCTCCACAAGGAATGGTGAACTTTCCTCAGATCCAATTTGGAGCGATCTGTTTTTTTGAAAAGGTTGTGGGGGAGGCGGCGATGATTCATTGACCCTGAAAGCCGCATGAATGTTTTGTTGCCCCATGATGATAATCAAAAAAAAGGTGATAAGACATGTCGTGCGTTTCCAAATCATTTTTGAATCTATCCTTTACCATCAATATTCATCCGAGTATTTACTATAGTATAACAAACAAAAATTTTTGAAAAAATACCCTTACCACTTTTTTTTGCTTTTTTGGGGGAAAATTTTTATTGGAGGAAAAAAATCTCTCACATCTCGTTTGCAAAGCGATAATATGAGTTAGCGTACTTTGTTTTACCGACGGGTCGCAGATAGATACTATAATAGTATCCTATAAATAATTCTAAATATAATACTATAGATAATCCTACGATTTTGGCAATCACGCCGAAATGCTTTATTGAAAGGCGTTTCCGACTCTCACTATGGGGTAAACTGTTTTTCATTTACACGAAACTGTTTTTCATTTACCCATGACTGCATTTCACTTACACAGAACTGTTTTTCATTTACCCATGACTGTTTTTCATTTACATACTCTAACGGAATTATTGGAGAAAAAGGCGTAGAACTGCATTTCATTTACATATAGACACAGTACTTTTCTCCAAAACTGCATCTCATTTACACAAAAACTGCATCTCATTTACACGTTTGAGCGAAAAACTGTATTTCATTTACATAAAACTGTCTTTCATTTACCTGCCGGCCCAAGCTTTTTAGTGGTTGAATCCTTGAAGATGAAAAAATCCATTTGACAAAATATGTGCTTTAATATTTACTTTAATCGAAAATACTACAAAGATTATGAGGACTGATATGGGTTCGCCAGATACTACTGCGTCAAAGGAAACGTTTAAAAAGGATATGTCCATGATGGAGTATCCTTTGTATTTTTTGAGCGAAGAAGGGTTTGAAACAGTCACTCTTGAGAAGGGCAAAAGGCCCTATGAGGCGATGGTTTGGCGGCAAGGAGATTATTGGTATGAATGCGTTGCGGGCGTGCCAAGTGACTATGACTACCTTTTTTTGGCGTACCTGTTGATACTCTGTCAAAAACAAAAATGGTCGCCGGTTATCGAGATTTCCATAAGAGAAATATTGAAAGGTTGCGGCATCCCCCCTGGATCCCATTGGTATTATAAAAGGGTAAAACAGAGCCTGGAGGTTTGGGAAAGGGTTCGGTTCCATTTCGAGGGAGAGTCATTTCGATATAAGGCATTGGAGGGTGACAAACTTGTGCCCAAATTCAAAGAGATCCACGCAGGCATTGTTTCAAACTGGAAACAGCGTGAGGGATCCACGACGTTAATTATTACCCTGGACTCTGAATTTCTGGCGATCACACAATCCTCTATGTTTTACAAAACTATTGAATTCAACGATTTGATTCAGTTGCGGGGAGAACCCACTGCAATCAGGCTACATGAAATTCTTTTAAAATCTTTTGAATCCGGGAACACATGGGAGATAGGTGTAAAAAAACTCGGGGTCAAGTTGACGATCAAGGACCGTTACCCCAGCCGGATCCGTAATAAAGTTGCGACGGCCTTAGACGTGATCAACAAAAAAACCCGTCGTGAATTTACCATGGAATACCTGGGCAAAGAAGAAGGGTATAAACCACCTAAGTTCAGATTTAAGATCATCAGAAACTCTCGGAAACAACCAGAACAATCCCAGTCCCCTTCTCCCGACGAGATGCAACAGGTAAATGGATTTTTAGAACCGCAGTTACCGTTAGAGTTTCCTCAATACAAAGAACGACGGCCCGATATTCTAAAAATGGTCGATGATTTTTTCGAATACCTGGCAAAGCAGCACCCTGAAAAAGTTCCGGACGATCTCAATACTGCAAAAAACAAAAGCTACGACACCATTGAGGCTTTGATACAGGAAGATGGTAATGATTTCGATTTTGTACAATCGGTGCTTGTTTTTGGAACAATCAATCCATTTTGGAAGAATCGCTTTTTCAGTCTCAATAATTTGCGGGATGTTGCTGAAAATCAAAACACCACCTTTATTAATATGGCCAATTCATTCCAAGGCATTAAAAACCCTGCGTCCAAAAAATCTGATGCAGAAACAGATACAAGAGGTGGCGGTGATCGTTTTAATCACAATTTATCTGTTGTTGCAGCATTTAGCTCAACCAAGAATCAGGGAGGAAGGTAGGAACAATGGAACAGGCTCCTCAAGAATTTGCAGAAATTATGCTCGGTCTGGCCGAAGAATGGGAAGGCAAACTAAGCGAAGTCGGCATCAATATGAAGTGGCGGTCATTAAAAAAATTTTCTATGGAAGAGATCAGACTTGGAGCAAGCTATCTGCTTGAGAACAGGGAAACTACGTGGCCGCGGGTGCCGGCAACCCAAGAGCTCATCAAAGCGATTGAAATAATCCAGAATCCCATAAATGCAGTTGATGTGGAGTCCATTGCTGAATTTCAAGCAAATGAAGTATTGGCCTTTTTAAGGCAACATGGTTTCAGCGCGGTACCGGTCTTTGACGATCCTATCACCCGGGGTTTAATGACCATGGTTTGGCCTTATTACAGTTGGGGGAAAACGCTGACCGATAAAGATAAGCCATTTTGGAGAAAGGATTTTACTCACTCATACATTAAATATGCGCAAACAGGCCGAACCATGTCCCGGTTAAATATCTCTGATAAGTTCTTAAAATTAACCCGCACTGTTTCCAAACACCTGACTGCTGAAAACCACCCTATTATTCAATTGCCTTTAAAAACGATGGCCAACTGTGATCGGTAATCGTCACTGTGGGTAATCTGCTTTACAAAGTGTGTAACCAATTACCCGTTTTGTAAATTTTTAATCATTGCCTTTTTGCTGTTGATAGGTTTCTCCACTACTTTTTATACAACCGTCTAACCAGATCAAGATCCTCATAATAAAACCTAACTTTCTTATTTTTCATGCAAATTATTACACAAATATACCTAGTGTATCGTGAAGCGCGATCACTGGCATGCTACCTGCAAACAAGCAGCAACTCAGTAACATTAAATAGTTGAAAAAAAAATGACGTTGGGTCTTTTTTCAACTCGGTCGATTTTGGTATACTAAATATAATAACTTCAATATGGAGTGATTAAGGAGAGGATGATGTTGGATCTGTTTGATGACAAAAATGATAGGATAACTGATCATGAAGAGGAGATTGTCAAAAACTACTTTTCAGAAATTGACATGTGTGGTGGACCCACAATGTCTTTACGGAAACTGGAGAACTTCGTTTTAACCGCCCCAAAAGCGGTCAGGAATGAAGATCATTTTTGTCATTTGATCGGATTGCTTATGGCACGGTATCAGTATGAATTAGTCGGTGGGTTCGATGCCACCGCCCAGGTCGGACCGTTTATGCCGTTTGACCAACTGGAAGAGTTTATAATGAATCTGGGGTATCCGGATGGCCCGGAAAACGCGGATGAAAGTCGGTGGATTAAAATGCTACGCGGATTTTATGATGGTCGTTTGATCCACGAGCAATTGGGGGGAATCAATAATGAGGATGATACGGATCTGGCGATACCATAAATCATTCGCTTTTCTTATAATTTTATTTCTGTTTTATCCTGGTTCCCAGGTAAAAGCACAGCAGGCATCAGATAAAAAGCTCTTGAACCAATTATTTGAACAGTCTCTGGAGCAGATGTTAACTCCAGAGCATATCAAAGCACGTCGGAAAGCCAAAAGGGATCAAGAAAAAGCTGCGCGCCGACCAGTCCCCAAACTCATTTCCAGGACTATCCCTGTTTCATTGCGTCCAGGGTCTCCGATCCCTGTTTTAAAAGTGATCCCAGGATATGTGGTTTCTGTCTCCATTTTTGATATTACAGGGCAACCATGGTCTGTAGAGCATGCCACGCCGGCCAGAGATGATTTTTTCCAGGTTGCAAGAATAGAAGTGCCGCCGGCAAACTCACTGACCATAATGGGTCTGACAGAATATGCTCACGCTAATGTGGTGGTAAATCTCAAAGGGCAATCCGTTCCTTTAAGTATTCAATTGACCACCGTGGACCCAGGGTCAAAGAAATGGGAGACCGACAACAATATCTACCTGCAGATTGATAAAAGGGGCCCCAATGCTGCTACACCCACAGTGGGTGAGCCAATCCCAAGTTCCATATCGCAAGACACCTTTAGTTTTGTGGATGGAATCCCACCGGTTGATGCGGTAAAACTGGTACTGACTCCGGCGCTGCCCAATTTGGATGCCTGGTTGTATCAAGACTCTTTATATATTCGGAGTTCAGATCCTGTTCAATGGCCCCATGGTGATGATATCGCCCCTGCTGCCGGCGGTGATCTAAAGGTCTATAAAACCGAAAAATCAGCCTCAATCCTGGTGCTTCATGGCGGTCATAGCGTCACTGTTGGCGTTAAGGAACCCGATTATTTATACAATTAAATAAGTGCAATAATATAGAATATAATTCAAATGGTGCGTGTATGTCCCATGGTAAAAAGAAAAAACGAAAATTCCCCCCTTTAAAAAACAGGATCGTATTGTGGATTCTATTAGTTGTGGTCATAACTGCCTGCACTTTGGTTCTCAGAATGCGAAAGCAGGACGTCATCATTAAATCTGAAGGCAGTGTCTCTAACATCCAAACCCCTGATAATAGGGAAGCTGATTATTTAGGCAAAGCTTCGCCTCAATTTGAAAAAGATCAGATTAAAATCAATCGGCAAGAGGCTGAACAAGCCCGTAACGAAGGCCGCAGTAATATTGTTGATCTGAATAACGGTGTAATAAATGCCAATCCTGAAGCCGATATTCGGAAGATGATGGAACGGGCGAATCGGTTTAAGAAAACCGAGGCCCCCCCGGCACCTAAAAAAGAACCTGAACAGATTGATCTTCCGGCCCCGACACCGCCCAGGCATAGTCGCACGACCCCCCAAAGAACCTATAACAATGTAAAGCAGTCGCGACCTGATGAAGAACGATCGCAGCAGTTGGCAGGTATCCTGCGGGCTCAATTGGATGAATTTGATCAGCAAATGATGTTTCGTAAATTTACACCACAGTCGTATAAAACTACTCAAGAAATTGCCTCGGCTGTTACCGGCCGCCAGACCCAAAGACTGGACAGCACAGCACAAAGCCCCCCCCAGACGGCATCATTTAATATGCAAAAAGAACTAGGGATAAAACCTGGAACGGTTTTCTATGCCAGCAATAAACAAACCCTGAACACTGACGCCCCTGCCCCCGTGGCCACGGTAAAGCTGCTATCAGGACCGTTGGTCGGCAGTACCTGTATCGGCACCTTTTCTTTATTGGGTGACGGTATTGCCTTTGTTTTTAAGGAACTGCAGACCAAAGATGGGGACAAATACACCATGACAGGCTTTGCAGTGGATCCGGCAACCAAATCCTACACAGTTGCAAGTGAAGTTGACTACCACCGCCTGGAACGTTGGGGAGGACTGATCGCATCAAGTTTCTTGAAAGGGTATGCGGAGGCCGTAGAGGCCAGTGGTACGTCGACCACGTCCAACGTTGGTTCAGGTTTAATCACATCCGAAAGTCCTGAGTACTCTTTATCTGAAAGATTCTGGATAGCCTCAGGAGAAGTTGCCAGTGCTTTAAGTGAAGTTGCCAAAGCCAATTTCACTCGAAACGCGACAGCATGGCTTCATTCTGATTTCCCTATCGGCGTCCTGATCATAAATTTGGAACCAATTAACTAACTTTTTAGGAGTATATATTATGGCTCACGACAATGATGATGATTTCTCCCCGGATCTTATTGACCCAAATGCAACCAGTGAAGAAGACTTTGAGGTGGATGATCTTTTCGATGATGATGATGATGATGATGAATTAAGCCAGGCGATTGAGCCGCCGGATGATGATTCAGCGCGGATTCCGCCAAAACGCCAGAGAAAGGCTCGAACCGACAATGCGGCCCCTCCGAAAAAATCAAGGAAAGGGTTGTACATATACGGCGGTGTCTTTGTGTTGCTTATGTTGGTTGGGGTGTTCACCATCATACTCACCTCCTCGCCGAATACTCATAAACAACGGAATTCAGGCGTTGGTCTAAACACGCTCCCCCCGACGCAACCAGCGGCCCCCGCTCCTCAGGCCCCGCAAGTAACTAAGGTCCAGCATCGGGAACAACCGGCCGGAAATGCTGTGCAACCCCTCCAGACGAATGTGACTGCACAAAAGGGACATCAAGAATTTCAGTATCCGGATAAAAGACGGACCGCTCAGGAGACGGTGATATACGTTGACAACAACGGCAATGTTATTCCAGCCGATCAGGTGCGACAGGTTCCACAGCCAATCATCCCCCCGACGGAACCAAATACCACTGTCGCCTCTTATGCAAGAACCTCTGATTCTACCGGCAGTGGCACCGCAGGGCATGACAAGATTAGACCTCAGGACCAGGCTCAAACGGTTCCAGGATTTAACGTGGGCGAGTCGGGGAAACCATCCCACGACGTTCTGCTTCTTGTTAAAGAAATTAAAAGCTTCATGACCGTGGCAAAGACATTGTCAGAGACGAACGAGGCTTTGGCCAAGACGGTAAAAAGCCAAACTGTACAACCTCAGGGTGATAGCGAGAAAGAAAAAGAACTTCAACAAAAGCTCAATCAGGCCTTGGCTCAGATTGAATCGAACACTTCTGAAATGGAGAAGTACAACGATTTGGTCAGTGTATTTCGAAAAGAAAACCAAAAACTGAAGGCTCAAGTCAAAGAATACAAGGGAAAAAACGACTTCCTCAGATCAGAAGAACGAAAGTGGCGAAAACTCTACCAGGCCGCAAAGGATGACGGATCTAAAAAAACGGCTAAAAATAAGGCTGTAACCAAATCCAACGCTACCCTTCTCGCGGATTTCAAGAAAAAATGGAAACTTTGGGGTCTTACCAGTGATGCGGCAATTTTTCTGAGCAAATCAGATAATACGTCGCATGAGATATTAAGTCCTGGGGACTCCCTGGATGGCCTTACTATTAAGTCCATCAAACCAGAGGGTAATTACGCCCTCACAAACTTAGGCAAACTCTTTTATGAGGTTGAATAGTGTCCTCTGAAACAACAGCAAATAAGGGCGAATGTCCGGTCGGCACTTTTGTCCTGTATGCTTAAAAGGGGATATCATCAAAATCGCACCCCTGACAAGCGGTTTCCCGGTTCATTAT
>MDTD01049785.1_pt1 | contig 54632 bp, 26 predicted proteins | sample 811221 | NCBI WGS metagenome assembly MDTD01 (sample SAMN05326646, study PRJNA326480) | marine metagenome | isolation source: seawater | place: Pacific Ocean: South West | collected 2011 | reverse complement strand
TGAGTATGCATTAAAATCACGAATATTAGAAAATATGATATTTGCTGGTGAAAATGTAGTTAATCAATCTCAATTGATTGAACAAAGGTTACGTGCTGCTAGGAACAATGCTTTAGGTTTTGTTAATACTCCAAACTTTGAAGAGTATAGAAAAATATGGGAAGTTAATAGACAAGCACAATACAATAAGTATTATGATATGTTTTCAAGTTTTGCTACAAATAGAAGATGTTAAAAAATGGCTAAGAAGCAGCAAAAAAATACAGGCAGAAAAAAGACGCCAGCTCAAAAGACTGATATGATAAACACTAATGTGTTTGTTAAAGGTATGAATAAAGATACTGACTCAAGTTATTTTGATAAACAAAGCTGGTATCATGCCCGTAATTTAATTAATAATTCTGTTGATGGAGATCTAGGTGTTGTTGGTAATGAACCAGCAAATTTAAGATGTGCAGAAATACCTTATACTGTTATAGGAGGTATTCATTTATATGGAGATCAGTGGGTAATATATTCTACTAATGATACATTAAGTGAAATAGGTTTATTTGATGACAGCAAGTGTGAATATACAATGTTAGTAAATGATCCTTGCCTTAACTTTAATAAAGATAATTTAATTATAGGGGCTGCTAAAGAAAATTTTGATTGCACATGGCAAGTATATTGGGACGATGGTTTAAATCCATCTAGAACATTAAATATTGATAATATACCATATGTACAAATAATTGATCCAAATACACCAGCTGGATCTACATGTATAAATTATGTTAATGCTGAACCATTACAATTAGATTGTGAAAGAATTAGATTAGCTCCATTAATTGATATACCATGTATTGAATTAGAAAAAGCAGATCAAGGAGGATTATTAGAAAATGGTAGCTATCAAGTATATGCAGCATATTGTATAAATGATAGAGCTGTTACAAATTATTTAGGTATTTCTAATATACAACCACTTTGGTCAAGAGAAGATACACAAGGATCACTTACAATAAAACTTTCTAATTTAGATACAGAATTTGAACAAATTAGTATTGTAGTTAGATCTAGGATAAAAGGTCAAGCTGTTAATACAAAATTAGGTATTTATAGTACAGAAACAAAATCAATAAATATTGATTATATAAATCCTGAATTACCAAAACTATTATCTAGTGATCTACAAAGAAGAATTCCAACATATGAAAAATCTGATGGGATGTTTGTTGTTAATGATTATTTAATTAGATCACAACCAACAGAACAGTTTGATTTTAATTATCAACCATTAGCTAATAATATTCAAACATATTGGACAGCAACAGCATATCCTGCTGCATATTACAGAAATGGAGGTAACAAACCTACATTACTTAGAGATGAGCAATATACTTTCTTTATAAGATTTGTATATAATACAGGAGAAAAATCTAAATCATATCATATTCCTGGTAGAGCTCCAACAGCTGCTGACCAAGCTCCTGTAGGTGGAGTAGGTAATAATTTTGATAACTCACCATTATGGAGAGCAGGTAATACTGCTACACAAACTCCCGCTGATCCTTTTATTGCACCATTACTAGGTACAACAACAGATGATGGTGGAACAATTATAAATGGAGGTCAAATGGGTTACTGGGAATCTACAGAAGTATATTCTCCAACTGATCCTGTTAGATGGGCTAACTTATGTGGTTTACCTATTAGGCATCATAAGATACCTGACGAAAGTACTGGTTTTTTAGGAACATCATTATTAAATCCAGTTGATGAAACTATTAATGTTATTGGTGTTGCATTTGATAATATTGCAGCACCTTTAGATAATGATGGTAATGTAATACCTAATATTATTGGTTATGAAATATTAGTTGGTAGTAGAGCAGGTAATAGATCTATTCTAGCTAAAGGTATTATTAAAAATATGTTTAGGTTCAGAAGAACTCAAAATGATGGTACTGATCCAGGTCAAGGAAATACTAATGCAAATTCACAAGCAACTGGTACTGGTTTAATGCCTAATTATCCTTTTAATGATTTAAGAACTGATCCTTATTTAGTTGGTAGAAATTCTAATGCAAATAGTCAATTACCTTGGTATGCACAACTTACTGGTAATGGAGATTTTGTAGAAAATAACTGGCATAGAGGTAATATGCTGCAAGCAGATGGAAGAGGTTTAGCAGCAATTGACGCAAGAGCATATACTTTTCATTCACCTGAATTAAATTTTTCTAAATTATATTTAAATCCTACTGAAGTTAAAATTTATAAAGTTGCTGGTGCTAATGTAGTAGGTAGATTTAAAAAATCTGAAGATCATCCTAAAGCAAAACTATTAAAAAATAGAGCAGCAACAATTGCTGCATTAATAGGTGTTGGTTATGCTTTAAGTGAAATGCGTGGTAGAAGAGATTATAAAGTTGATACCATGCGTTCTAATTCTATTGGTGAATTTGGTGCTTATGCTGTTGGATCTGGTACACATATGTCACCATTTATTGGTCCTGGTACAGCACAAGCTGCTGGTAACGTTGGTGTATCATCTGGTTCACTTTGGATTGGAGCAGCTGCAGATTTAGCTTTTAATACTGCTGTAGATATAGCTGCTATATTTGGTGCAGGTAAATTAGCGAGAACAATAGGTACTCCTATTTATCAACAAGTAGAACTTGCAGCATCAGCATTAGCAGCAGGTCATTTAGGACCAAGAAGAGAAGTTGTATATAATGGTAGTGATTTTTCATCAGTGCCTTCAATTATGTCAATAGCTATTGGTATAATATCTTTTTTAAATTATGTTGCAGTAGGTGGTGATAAGATTATTGATTTAATTATGAATCTTATTGGTTTCCAAGATTATGCAATGAAGTATATATCACATGGATATTATAATCAAGAAATAGCTTATCAAGGTGTACAATTTAGAAATCAAATTGAAAGAGCTAGATATATCAAAAGTGCATTACAATCTTTTGATGGTGTAGATGTAATTCAAAATAATTTAAGACCATCAACTGTTGTATTTAAAACAGTAGATAATTGGGTTTCATCATGGCCAATTAATAATGGATTAACAGATAATACAAAATTTACAATAGGTTCACGATGTGCAGGTAATATTGTAAATGGACAACCTAATAGTAGTATGAGTTGGTGGAATCCAGGAGAAGAAGTTGAGTCAACTGCATTTGCAAACTACGGTGCATTTAAAACTTTAATGGATAATCAATATGGTCAACTAGATAGTATTATTCAACTTACTACACAAAATTGTTATTACTTTAGAGATCAACAAAATATAGATGCAGATGGAAATTTAATTCCAATTACACCAATAGATACTTTTAGTACAGATACAATATATGCAGGTGATTCTTATGTAACAAGATATACAGAAAAAACAATAATGCCATTTTTCTTTACTTTTCTAAAAGAAGGAAGAGATGGTGTAGCTTTTGATTATTCTAAATATGCAAATGTTCCTTTTCCTAGATTTTGGATGAACACGGAAAAATTCCGTATGGATCAATTTGTAAGACCTATAACAAACTTAAGTTTTAATTGGAGTAATTCTGAAGCTTTACCTTCTGGATATTATAATATGGATTGTCCAGAAAATGGAGGATATTGTGGTGATCCAGGTGTTCCTTTTAATTTTACACAATTTGGTGAAGGCGCATTAGCAGGATCAACTTTACAAGATGGATCTACAGCTAATAATTCTTCTGTTCCTGCTGGCAATCCATCTGGTCCAGCTACTGCTCTTGGTGGAGCAGCTTTTACAGATCTTCAAGATACATGGAATGTACAAAATGGTAATTTAGCATTTAACAATAGATTTTTAGTTTTTAATACTGGTGCTTTAGCTGATGTACCTTATCAGGTAGATATGGATGGAAGCAGTACTGAATGGAAAATTGTAGGATCAACCTCAACAGAAGTAACAGTAAATCCAGCTGCTGGTGTAACAATTGCAAACCCAGTTGAAGTATATCCTATGTTTAATTTAACTATAGGTACACATGGATATGCTACACCTTTAGAGCTTGGTAATGGACCAAGTCCAACTGTTCAAGATGATTCTGGTGGAGCACCTTGTGCTTGTGTAGGTTTTCCTGAATTTGTAGCTGGAGATTGTGATTGGGAAGATGGAGATATTCCTATGCCTGGTATGTTTTCTTCTAATGGTACTGTAAACAATTGTAGACTTTTATTTGATTTTTCTACAGGACTTATTGTAGGACAAGTAGATTTTCCTACTGGTTATTACGAAGCTGATAGTACAGTTTTAGTACCAGGTCAACCACCTGGTGAATCTATAAATACAAATGATATACCACTAGATGATCGTTGGTTTGCTTTTAACTCTGATGTAGAATTTAATAATGTTAAAGGCACATTTTTATGTGGGAATGGTCATAGACTACCTGCTGGTGAATTTTTTAGACAAGCAGATACCAATAGACTTGTAGAAGGTGATATTCAAGCAGGTGGTCCAGGTAATATTGATACAATAGTTGATAATGCTGAAGATGCAGCACAAGATTCAGGTTTTGCTCAAGGTAATACACAAGTAAATGGTGGTAATGCTACAGGAGGTTTATTTGTAATTAAAACAGGATTTATGTATACTCACAATTGTGGTATAAATGATTTTTGGGTTGAGTCATCAATGAATCTTGCATTTAGAGATTATGAAGATGTGCCAAGAAAACAACATTATGATGATGAAAATTATACAGATCTTGTAGAATTATTTCATACTAAAATTGTAAACTTTGATAATTATTATTTTTATGATAGATCAACATCAGTAGATAAATTTTGGGGATCATCTTGGGGACGTATTCAAGAAAGTTATTATGATCCATTAATTGCAGAAAACTGTTTTATTAAATATCCTAAAAGATTACTATATTCAGTTCCGGCTACTGGTTTTAAAGATAAAGCAACACTTCAAAATAAAAATGATGCTAAACAAGATTTTTGGAGAGTTTATTTAACAGAAAACTTTAGAGACTTTAAAGATAAAGTTACAACTATAAAACCTATTAATGAGACAGGAGCTATAATATTTTTTCCAACAATGTCTCCTAAAATGTTTACAGGACAAGATAGATTACAATTAACTAATACAAAACTTACAATTGGTGACGGAGGATTATTTAGTCAAGCTTTTTCAAATATAACAAACTCAGATATATCACATGAATATGGATCTTCAGAAAGTGCAAGAAGTGTTTTAAATACTCCGTTTGGTATTTTCTTTGTATCTCAAGCACAAGGTAAGATTTTTCAATATAGACCTGGTGGCGGTTTAACACCAATATCAGATCAAGGTATGAAATGGTGGATGAATAAATTCTTACCATCTAAATTATTAGAATACTTCCCTTTAATAGAAGATTGTCCTCAAGCAGTAGATAATCCTGTAAATGGTGCGGGTGTTCAAACTGTTTATGATCCAAATAATGATATAGTATATTTCTGTAAAAAAGATTATATACCATTACCACAGTTCCAAGGTAATGAGTGTATTCAATATATTCCTTGTGAAGGTTTTATTTATAATGCAACAAAGTGTGAAGGTTTACCTCAAATTGCAACATGTCCTGACGGATATACATTAATACAAGATCCTGTAACTGGAGAAGACGTATGTCAATTATTTTATACTGCACCTCCAATTGTAAATCAAGAACCAGGTTTTGAGTATGGTGCTGCAATTGGTGAAGGTACAGATTCTGGACTTGGTTCTATAGGTAATAGTAGATTTGGTAGAGATATGCCAATTGTTATTGATAATGTAGCAGTTGATGGAATGCCTACTAATCAAGCTGATCCTAGTACATGGCATTACATAGTAGATAACGGAACTAATACTTTTTGGAGAAATTCACTAGCAAATGCTACTGATGGTATTGTAAATAGATTAATGCGTGGTAATAATCTTTTACCTGCAGGTCCATTTGCAACAGTAGAATTTCAAATTAATATACCTGTTACTAAAACTGTACACCTTTTAGCAGCAGGAGATAATGCATTTTCAATTGATATAGATACTGGTGGAGGTTATACTACATTTGTAAGTCCCGTTGATGCTACTTTATTTGGAGCTGTTACTAATGGAGGTGGTATATGGAACCCTCAAGCAGTTGCAGGTGGAAACTTTGCTTGGTTATCAGGTGATGTACTAGATGCATCTCAATATTCTAAAGCTTGGATATATAAATTAGAGTTACCTCAAGGATGTACAAAATTTAGAATGACAGGTACTAATGCTGGTACTCCTGGCTTTAATAGTCTTGCTGGTCTTGCTGCTGCAGTTATTGATGTTAATGATTGGTCTGCTATTCAAAATGTTAGTTCATGGGAACAACTACCTAAAATATGGGATTCAGAAACTTTTGATTTTATAGTACCAGGCACTTTAGAACGTTTTACATGTGAAGATGGTTATCAACAATTTACAGATGGCACTGATGGAGGAACTGAAGAATGTCCTGTATGTAGACGAGATAAAATAATATATACATGTGAATGTGAAGATGATGCAACATCTGGTATACCTGGTGTTTTATTTGGTTTATGTCCTGTTGATAATAATGGAAATGTTGGAAGTTCATTTTGTCAATATGAAGGATACCAAGATGTAACAATGGAAGATCAAACATTTCCAATAGAAGTGCAAAATGAAAGTTACTTTAAAGATATATCATGGACATTAAGTTATGATCCAAAAGCAAAAGCTTGGTTATCATTTCACGATTGGCACCCTGAGTTAGCGTTTAATAGTATAAGGCATTTTTTAACTTCAAAAACAGAAACAACAGCTGTACCACAATGTCCTCCAGGTTATACTTGGAATGGTCAAGAATGTTGTTTACAATTAACTCATCAACAACTAGCTGAAGTAAATGTAGATGAGTTTTTATCTGAGTTTGAACTTGTTGATGCTACAGTAGAATCTTGGGAAGAAACAATAGATATTGCTATTGTAATTGATGATTCAGGATCTACAACTCCAGCAATAATGCCATCTCAATTAGCATTTGTTCAAGAATTTATAACTGGTATGACTCCAGGAATGTCTACTGGTGCAAATGTAGTAAGAATTGGTCATGGTAGATGGGGTACTACTAATGCTACTGTACAAGCAATGACAAATGTTGCTGCTACAGCAATAACAAGTTTAGGTTTGCCAGTAAATGCAGCTGGTGGTACAACTAATTATCCAGGTAATCAAGGTGGTACAAATTATAATCAAGCAGTTGCTCAAGCTAATACTTTATTAACAGGTAGTACTGCAGATAAAAGAATTGTATTATTTATAACTGATGCTACAGTTGATGCTACACAATTATTTCCAAATCCAAATGATTTTACTAATGCTACTCAATGTATTGCAGTATTTGCTAATAATGATGCAGTAGAGTTAAATTGTGCTAGTTATAACAATAATTTAAGTACTATGATAACAGCAACAGGTTTAGCTGCTCCTAATAATGTTGCTGCATGTAATCAAATAGGTAATACTCCTCGTAATATGTATCATGTTGGTGGTCAAATACCATCAGGTCAACCTGGAGCTTTTGACTCAGTTGCAACTAATATTGTAAATGATCTAACAACTTGTAATTGTCCAACAGGTACGGTATTAGATACTGCTGCTACACAAAATCCTTGTGAACCAGAACCAGCTCCACCTCCTAATTGTATTAGTTGTTTATGTCCTGATGGATATACAATGGTAGGTGATTGTAATAATTCACAAGCACCACCTGTATGTAGAAAAATGGATTGTGAATGTGAATCACCATATTTTAATCCTAATGAAATATTAACAACAACTGGTCAATGTGATGATATATATTTATACTATAATGAATTAACAGGTGTAGGTGATCCAACTTATGTAAATGATAATCCATTATTTTGTGATTACGTATACACTGATTGTGTTCCTGCTAATTATGAAATAGGATTTTTCTGGAAACATAATATTAGAACAGATTTATTTAATAATTACTATGATAAAAATTATCCTTGGGAAGTAGATATTATAGAACAAACTGGTCAAGCAGTTACAACTCTTAGAAGTGTTGAATATCAAATGGAAGCATATCTATATCAAAATGAAGGTAAAGATAGATTCCATGATTTAGATTATAACTTTGATGAAGCTATTATTTATAACTCTGAACAAGTATCAGGATTATTAGAATTAGAATTAGAACCAAAAAATAATGTTCAATTATCAATGTTATATCCTATTGTTGGACCTAACAGTATAAGAACATTATTTAGTAAAGTAGAACAAAAATATAGATTTAATCAATTCTTTGATATAACAAATGATAGAGGTGAGTTTAGTGCTGCTACAAATACAATTTGGCAAACAGATTGGGATGGATATGTTAGAACATTGAATCCAGCTAATTTAGATTATAATAAACCTCAACATCAAAGAAAAAAGTTTAGACATTACTTTAATCATGTATTATTAAGAAAGTCTGATGAAGCTGCTACTACAAGAAAAATGTTATTAAAATTAGAAAATACTAAATTAAATATATCTTTTAGATAATGAAATATAGCAAAGACGGATATAAAAGAAATAGTAAGGATAGAAATAATCCTTTTAATATAATACCATCAGGTAATATAACTATGAAAGGTGTAGACTTTCCTGTATTTGGCATGGATAACTTAGGTAATAGTAGAGTTATGATGCCAGGTGCTAATTATATATTTCCTGGTAGTTCTGTTTTTGAAGTTCCATTAGCAAGAGTTGGTATAGAATTACCAATATATCAAAATAAAGGAGAAGTTAATCTAGCTGAAAAATATAAATATATACCATCACAATTTTTTAATGTACCAGAAGGAGAGTTTACATTTGATTATAAAGATAAAGATGGTAATGTAGAAACTAGAACAGGTGTTTATAATCCACAATGGTTTGAACAAGGTTTTGAAGATTCAGATGCTTATTATGCTTTAAGTGATGATGAAAAAATTAATTTTGCTAATAATCCATATATAAATAATGACGGTGATATGATTCATCCTTTATTGTGGGATAAAGAAACTTTAGAAAAAGAAAATAAAAAAAGATTTCTTCATGGATTATATCAAAAAATGTATACCAAACAAGATGACGGTAGTTACATTTTAAATCCAGAATATGAAACTGCGCTAGGTGATGCTAGGTATCTTACTACAACAGATATTCCATATTCAGAAATTCCAGATGAAGGGGCATTTTCTAGTACATTAGCTGCTGATCCAAATAATACAAGTTGGTATAGAGAATTAAAACCAGAGATTTATACTGATGGTAAAACAATGACAGGATACGCATGGGATAAAGATAGTGAAGAGTTTGTACGTACATCAGATATGACATATAAAGATTTGTTAAAACAGTACAAATACATTAAAGATATGCCTGGAATGGAAGGCATTTCTAGAAGAGATTATAAAAAAAGATTACAACAAGGAGATATATATTGGCCTCAACTTCAAAGTCCAGCACAATTAGCACAGTTTCAAGAGCAATATAAATCAATAATGAATCCAATTAAAAATGAAGATATAGAATTACAAAAAGAATTTTATGATAATGCTATAAGTGGAGATTTATATAAACAAAAATTAATTAATCAAGGTTATGATAATGTTGATGAAATTATAGAAATGAGAAAAGATGCTTTAGCTAATTCTAAAGTAATATATGATGCAGATTCTAGTTCTTATAGAAATGAGGCTTATGATGATGATCCTAATTTAATTAAAAAAATTCTTGATAAAGTAACTTTTTTAAATGATCAGTATAAAAATTCAGGTATAGATTATGATTATAAAGATGTATTTTTTGCAAATCCTTATTATACAAGAATAGGTGAGGAAAGAACAGAAGCAGATGCAAGTTATGATAGTAGAGAAGCAAGAAATAATGCTGAGCCAAATATATTTACTGATGATCAATTTAAAGCTATAGTACAATCACAATATGGTCACCTAGATGTTCCAGCATTTAGAGAGCTTAGAAATAAATTAATAAAAGGTGAAACAGGCAGTAGAGCTTATACATCAGGATCAAGACAAGGAGATGTTGTATTAGATCCAAGACAAATTCAAGGTTTAAATATAGATATGGGCTTTGAAGGAACTCCTGCTGAATTAAAATCACAATTAGAAGCAACATTAGCCCATGAACTTGGTCATCAAATGGGTTCAAGTAAGTATATTAAAGATTTTAATTTAAATGAAAATGATTATAATTATATACAAGACAGAATGAATGTTTCTGATGATGCAAATTCTCATGATAAATCTGTATATGAAAGAAAAGCAGACTTAGAAGCTTTAAGATATGATATGTATAGAACTATTGGATATGATTATAGTAAAGATGTTTTAACTCCTGAAATACTTGAACAATATAAACAGTACATTAAAGATAATCCTAGTCCAAATTTACCAACTGAAAGAATGTTTCAGTTTTTTGATGATCAGGATATTATAGATATTAATAATGCTGTAGCGCAAAATTATGAAATAGGTGATGACATTTCTGGAAATCTAAGACAAGCTAAAGATGGTGGTGAAAATGATGAAAACATTATAGCTTATTCTAGATTTTTAAAAAGATTTATACCAAGTGCTGCTGTTCTTGCAAAAAATCCTTTACTAACATTTACAGGATCAATGCTCTATCCTAATACATTAGGAAAAGGTTCAACTTTAGAAACTCCTTCTTTAGAAGCCCAATATCAAAATTATTTGATTACAAATAATCCTGAAGAAAGAATAAAATCAGAATTAGAATATGAAGTAATGACAGGTAGACCTTTTGTTTTTGATCCTGTACCAATATCAAATATTAAAGAACATGGAGGTGAACATGATGGTTTTGATTGGAAAGGCTATTTTAAAGGAGAGCAAGGTTTCATTCCTGATTATGGAGGAAAGTCTACAACACAAACATATCTAGATAATAAAGATACTGTGCAAAAAGGACTTGATGCTGTATCTATGACAGGTATACCGGGAGTAAGTCAATTTGCAGGATATAGTAGTGCAGCTATTGATTTTGGTGATGCAGCTATGGCATATGCACAAGGTGATTATGATACCGCAAAAAAAGAATTTGCTAAAGGAACTACAGGAGCTGTAATATCTACAATTCCAGGTGGAAAAACTATGGCAGGATTAACAAAAGCTGGTTTACAAGCAACTGGTAAAAATTTAGCCAAAGGTACAGTAAAAGGTGGAGTAAAAAGTACAATTAAAAATATAATAGATGAAAACAATGATACACCTATATATGCTGAAAATCTAGAACAACCAATTGATGGAGGTATGCTTCCAGAAATTACGGTAACACCAAAAACAAAATATGGTACAGAGTTACCTATAGCACAATTTGGTACTTTTAAAACTGCAGCACAAAAAGCATTAAATGCATATAACAAATATATGTTTAATAAATCTAAAGATGCTTTTGGTATATCAGGACGCATGCTAATGGATGATCTTACACTTCCTGTTGCAAATAGTGCTAATTTAATGTTGCATAGATCATTAGATAATACTTATATTCCTAATTTATCTGGCTCAGACTTAGATAATTATCATAAATTAATAACTCAATATACTATAAACTCTGAACCATTTAAGTTTTCTTCATTTCCAGAAAATAAAGAAGTAAGTTTTCCTATGGAACCTTCTTTTATAAATAAAGATGGAACTCCTCTTTATACTTTTGATAATAGATTTGCAACACAATTAAATGATATTATTAATTCAAATAAAGTTATATTTAAAGGTGATCAAAATAAACCTCTTACATTAGTAAGAGAGTTTGAAGGATTTACTGATGTTCCTGTTGGCAAAGATTTTTATCTTACTAAAGATTATTATGGGGATGTGGATAAACTTAATTTATATATAGATGCATTAAAATCTGGAAAAATTTTTAATCTTGGTGATATATCTTCATGGTCTGTAGGTGCTAATACAGGTTTAAATAGATTTGGAAGTAATAGATTTATTATTGAAGATTTTCCATTAAGTCAAAATGCATTAGTAAATAAATATGACTCACCATTATTTTCAAAAAATCAAAAAGGTATATTCCGTGAAAGAGAATTATTATTACCATCAACAACACAATTTAAAGTAAAAGATATACAATTTAATGTACCAAGAAAACCTTATCATTATACTAAAGATGATGCTGGTAAAATTACAAACTTTAGTCCACATTATGGTGCTGATATTATATTAGATGTACAAAACAACACTAAAAATATTAAATTCAAAAAGAAAGGTGGACAAACAAAATATAAAAAATCTGTATTTAATAAAAATAAAATGTCTTTGTCTAATCCTGGTAGATTAATAAATCAAATGCTTAAACAAGGTATATTTAAAGCTGAGTTTAAGATGGGAGGTGAACAAAAATTAAATAACGGATATACAGTTAAAAAAGAATTTGATAATGCAAACAATATACCTTTTATATCATATACAAACGAACCTGATATAGAAGGTAGAGTTTATTATGAAGCTGATAATGATGCTGAAATAAATGTTATTGATATAGAAACAAAATTAAATCAAATAAGATCTAAACATGAAAGAACAAAAAAGATAATCCTTAAACGTAGACAAGGTGAAAGTTTATCTAATGCAGAAAAGCAGCATTTAAACTCATTAGGGTTATTGTAGTAAAATTAGTTAAATTAGTTAATTTTTAGTATATTAATAGTGTAACATATTGTCTATATACAAATTATGAAAAGAAATAATAAAAATAAAAATATTCAAACTTCTAAAGTTTATCCAACGCTTCCTGAATATCAATATGTTACAGGCATGCCAAGATATAAAAATGGTGCAGAGTATTTTAGTTATGATGATTATATGACTGATACAATATTAGCAGATGAAGGAACAGAAACAAAACTTCCACCATACTTAATGAAATACAATGTAGATTCAAGTAATCCTGGTAATGTACTTTTTGGGGAAAAGGTAGAATATGGTGTACCTGAATTTTTAAGAACTAGTAGTCCATTAGCTGCTCTTTTAACTGGAGTAAGTAAATTTAAAAATGTAGGAAAAGATTTTAAAAATGCACTTGCAAACATAAATCCTAAAACAGGAAAGCCTTATAGTAAAATGGATTTTGCTAGAAATACACTTACTAATACTACAGATGGGAATGTTCAAATTAATATGGAAAATCTTATTAATGCATATGACAAAAAAGGAAATATTATAGATGAAAAAAATACTGCTGAAAATTTATTTATAACACAAAAAGATGCTAGAGCTAATTATTTTAATGAGTTAGCAAAACAACATTCAGAAACATATGTTGATGATGAAGGAAATCCTTTGTTAAGTCAAAAACAAATGGATAAATTTGGAAATGTTACTTATGTTGATCCAGATGGTACTAGAACAGTTGGTGATAAAGTGCAAGATCACATTAAAGATATAAATGCACAAAGAATAAAATTTAATGATGATTTTACAGAAGTAACAGAATTTTCAAGATATAATGATGAAGGCAAAAAAGAAGTAGGAACATATGATCCAAATGCAAGATATGAAGAGATGGAATATGAAGATATATATAATGTTCAAGATGAATTAAATGAAGCTAGTCAATATCTTAGAGCTGGAGGGGGTTTTCCAAGAAATAATCTTGCTGCATTTATATATGGGGGAGAAGAAATACCTAAAGCACAAATTGGAACAGGTAATTTTAGAAACTATACACTAAGAGATCCTAATGTTACTATAGGAACTAAAACCATAGCTCCAATAAATAGAATAACAAGAAATTTACCATTTGGTGCTGTTGATAAAGGTGTTCAACAAGGACGTGGATTTAATATTAATGTACCTCTTATTTCAAGACAATTACTTAAAACACCAACTTCACAATTAGTTGGTAATATAAATATAGGAACAAATGCATATAGAACACCAGGATCTGAAAAATATGCTACAAAATATGTAGATTCAGATATGGATATTATGATGGAAAATGCACCTCCACATTTACAAAATGTACAATCAGCATATGGTGCATATCAAGATTATTCTGCTCCTTATATGACTAATGTAGGTCAACGTATAGGTATTGGTGGTGATTATACTTATTCATCAAGAGGTCTTGGTAGAGGTGTTGGTATTGATTTAGGTGCTGATATTGGATTAAATTACAGCAGAGGTGAACTTGGTTCTGATTTTGCATATGTAGATAGATTTGATAATTTCCATGGTTTGCCAAATGATGCAGCTATAAATATTTTTGACTCAGTAACACCTGACATTAGAGCTGATGAATCTATGTTTGGATTTGATGCAGGTGCATATGCAGGTTTAAGAAATCAACGTACAGGACTTTCAGGAGGTTTATATGGTAACTATGGTACAATGAGAACAATAAATCCAGGAATGCGTTTAGGTGTTAAAGGTAATATACCATTAATTAGAGGAAAAGGTAATTTACGTGGATTTAATATTTCTGCTAGTCCAGATGTAAGTTATGATTTTTTATCAAACACGCCTAGATATGGTTTTGGAATTAGTGCAGGATTTGAAGATGGTGGAGAAAATTTACCAAAATTTCAAGGTAATGTAGGTCCAAGTGAAACAAGTGAAAAGACATATACATTTAATGGTCAACAAGTTACTAAAGAAGAGTTTGATAGATTATCTAAAGAAGCACAAAATAATTTAAATTCTTCAAGGCCTAATTTTATGAATCAAGGACCATTTACACAATTTGATCAATTTAACTTTGCAGATAATGAAGGAGACGGTTCAGGTCCTACTAATCCAGGTGCTACAACTTCTGGACAATCAGTAAATCCTGTTGTAACTGCTCCTTCTATGGATGAAATTGCTGGTGGTACTCCATTAGATTTAGATTTACCAACTCCAGATTATATGAATCCTCTTGGAATGAATCAAGAAGTACCAACTAATCCTAATCAACCTGTTACAATGAATATAAGTGAAGGTGAACCTGTTGATAATACTAATATACCAGTTGTAGAACCAGAAAACCCAGCTGCTCCTCCAGCTGCTCCTTTAGAAATGAGTTTTAGTAAACCAGATCTTACTGATGAACAAAAAGCTAATATGACTGAAGAAGAAATAAAAGCTTATGAAAGACAACAAAAAATGGATTCAGCATATAATCAAGCAAATGCATTTATGAATACAGGTATTGTAGGAGCAGGTAAACAACTACTTAGAGAAACAGGTAAATATGCAGCAATTGCAGCTGATGTAGGTAATTTTATTTTAGGTGAAGGAAATAGAAAGATAGATGAATTAGAAACAGAAAATGAGCAAGATGAAGTTAGTGATTTTATGAATCCTATTGAAGCAAGTAGAGGTGATAAAGGTGATTTTGATGTTAACACCGGATTGTATAGAGCTACAAGTTTAGGATATGGTGATGGACCTCAAGGACAACTTGCACAAATGGGTACAGAAACAAAAGGTATGCCAGAACCAGATTACAGAAGTTTACAAAAATTCTTAAACCAAGCTGTAGTTGCATACGATCCACAAACATTATTAATGCAAGCAAAACAAGGTGATGAAATTATTGATGCAGATATGAAACTAATAAAAGATTTAATGGCAGCAGGTGCTGATTTTGAAATTATATAATTATGAAAATTAAATTAAAAAATATACCAGAAGGATTTGAAATAAAAAACGGTAGGTTAATTAAAAAAATGGCTGAAGGTGGTACCGTAAATAATACTTTACAACCTGTGCCACGTGATGAAGCTAATGTTGAAGCAGAAAAAAATGAAACTGTTTTAACTGATGCAGATCAAGATGGTTTTTATGAGTTATATAATATTGGTGGTAAAAGACATTCAAATGGTGGTACACCTTTAAATTTACCTGAACAATCTTTTATTTATTCTGATACAAGAAAAATGAAGTTCACAAAAGAAGAACTCAAAGAACTTGGAGTACCATCATCAAAAAGACTTACCCCTGCTGCAGTCTCTAAAAAGTTTCCTATCAACAAATATATGGAAGTTCTTAAAGATCCTAGCTCAGACGATATTGCAATTCAAAGTGCTGAGGCTATGATAAAAAAGAATAAAATAAAGCTTTCTCAAATTGCTTTTATGCAAGAAAGAAAAAAAGATTTTGAAGAAGGTTTGCCATTAGCTGCGTATCCATATTTATTAGAGAATGGTATAGATCCAAAAGAGTTTGAAATGAAGATTGAACAAGCAAAACAATCTGAACAAAAAATGGCTCAAGGTATGCAAGAAGGTATGCCAACACATACTATGCCTGATGGTACAGTACATCCTGGTGCAACACATGAAGAATATATGGCTATGCAACAAGGTCAAAGTATGCCTCCTCAAGGTATGATGCCTCCAATGTCTCAAATGGGTATGGCTATGGGTGGTATGGAATTACGTGATTTTATATATAGTAAAGAAGGTAAAGAAGTGCCTACTAATAAAGGATTTCAAGCATTACCACCAGCAGTACAAAAAAATATTATTGATAATATGCAAAATGGTGGACAACCGTCAATTATACCTGCAGATATGATGGAGCAATATAATGCATGGAGAACAAAAAATAGATTAAAAGATATACCTGAAATACAGATGATGTTTTTAAATACTATGGAAACTGGAGCGCCTATAATGCCTGGTCATTCTGATATGTTTAAGTCTACACCAAATACTACAAATAAAATGGCTGTAGGAACATTACCTGGTTGGAAAGAAACATTAAAAGGTTTTATTCCTGATGATTATGATTATGTAGTAGATGATCCAATGCAAGGAATGAAAGATTTTATAAATTATATAAATCCATTTGAAGAAGGTGGATCATATAGTGGACCAAAAGGAGAAGCAGCTTATTTAGCTAGAAAAGATGCCGCTATAAAAAAAGCTATGGCTGAAGAACAAGATGGCGGAGATCCAAATGCAATGACTCAAGATCAGCAACAAATACAAGCGTTAGTCAATGCACAAAAAGAATTATCTCAACAAAGAGAGATGATTATGATGGCTTATCAACAAAATCCTGAACAATTTTCTACTCCAGAAGCTCAAGCAGGATTAGAAGAAAGGTTGATGATGTTAGATCAAAATTTAGCTCAAGTACAATCACAATTACAAATGTTAACTGAGAAAGAATTTTTAGAAAGCACTATGATTCCATTATCAGAGTTTGTAGGAGAAACAAATGTTCCTGCAAATTTAAATGATCCTAATTATCAGTATTTTAATCCTGAATTAATGATGGCTAAAGAAGGTAAAGAGTTACCAACTTATCAAGGAGGAAATGGTGAAGATTCAATGTTTCCAAATTCATTTTATTATGGTGATGATAATGATGGTTATCCAATATCATTAGATCCTTATTTTAGAAACTCTCCTACTGGACGTTTTTTACCACAGGAACCAGGACCAAATGGTGGTTTTTCTGTTGTTGAACTTGGAAAAGAAAATCCAAACTTTGATCCAGAATTTGAAAGTAGTGTAGATAGAGGTATAGATGCTCATCAAAATTTTTATGAGATCATGTTACAAGATAACTTTAGTGGAGTTAGAGATGCATGGATACAAGCATATAAAGATTTAGATGATCCTAATAAAATAACAGGTAAATCTGAAAGAGAATTATATAAAGCATTTAATGATATGAATATATTATTTAATGCAGCATATTCATCTGGTGTAAGTTTTAAAGATGCTGATATTACAGCACAATTAAAAAGAAATGCTGAAAGATTAGGAATGCCTGTTCCTACTGAAGAAACAATTAAAATGTATCAAGGTATGTACAATGCCTTAGCTACTGTAAAAGAAACTGGTACTGAAGAACAAAAGAATTTACTAAAACAAGTTAATGTAAATTATAGTGATAATACTGGGGGTGCTTATGAAATTGTACCAAATAGTGGTAAATTTGTTTCTAAAATTGATGGTAAAGTTGGTGATAATACAAGTCAACAATTTGTTTCTGTAACTGATGCTGAAAGAAGAGAAACAACTACAGTTGAATATGAGTGTGATGAAGAAACTAAAAAAGCAAAGATACAAGAGTGTATGGAAAAAGGTCTTCCTTTTGAAGAAGCAACTTGTGAATGTGCTAAAGTTCCAGAAACAATACCACCAGGAGAAATTCCACCATATTTAACGTTTCCAGGTGATGACATGAAAGTAGGTGCATTAGCTGCACTTACAATGCAAAGAGATAAAAAATATGGAAGAATGCAAAACTATGATCCTCTTATGAGAGATCCTGGTTATGTAGATGATAGAGCTGCTGTAGCTGCTCAAACTGCTTTAGCAAATCAAGCTATGGCTGTTTCTAGAGATCCTTCTCAAGTGCAAGGTGCTGCACAAGATCAAATTGATAAAATTCAAGCTAACAGATTTGCAACAAATACTAAAATATTTGATAATACCCAAGCTTATAATGTTGCAGAAGAAAATAAAGCTAGGTTAATGAATGATCAATTTATGTCAGATTATATGGATATGGTTAATACTGTAGATCAAGAATATGATAATGTGAAGGCACAAGATATGATGAACCTTGTTGATGCAGAAATAACTAGAATGGATAATGCTGATAAATTATATGAACTCAATTTAAGAAATCCAAACTTTTATTTTGATCCTCAGCAACATAGAACTATTTTTCAAAATGCTGCAGCACTAGAAGCATTTAGAGGTAATCCTAATACACAACCTGTAACATTGGAAGATGCAATTGCATCTTGTAGAAAGTCAGGAGTACCAGATAATCAACTTGTAAATTGTGCTAAATTAAAAATGGAATCTGTAAATAATCCATCAGGTGTTGATTATACAAGAGATGAAATAGCAAATAACAATATTGAAGATAATAATCAAAATGATGATAATACAACATCTGGTAGATATGGAGGATCATTTAAATATGGAGGAGCAGTTAGAGAAAAAGATTTAATAAACAGTAGAATTAAATTAAGAAATTGGATAATGGGTAATGAATAAACTTTAAGAGTTTAATTTATTATACATTAAAACTTATAAAATTTTAGTATTTTTGTAATATGGCAACATACCTACCAAACATAAAAGATTATGTACCTCAAATGCAGGCTTACACGCCTGATTTTAAGTTTTTATCAGACTCATTAGATTCTAGACAAGACAGGTATAATAAAACAACCAAACAATTAAATAATTTGTATGGTGATGTTGTATACGCAGATCTTTCAAGATCAGATAATCAAGAAGTTAGAGACAATTATGCAAAAAGACTTGCACCTAAAATACAACAAATATCAGGATTAGATTTTTCATTAGCACAAAATGTGCAAGCTGCAAAAGGATTATTTAAACCATTCTATGAAGATGAACATATTGTAAGAGATATTGTATATACAAAAACTTACAAAGATCAAATGGCTTTAGCTAACAGTTATAAAAAGTCACCAGTTGATAAAGAACGTCAAAGATATTGGGAAGATGGTGTACAGTATATGAATTATATGATGGATGATTTTCAAAATAAATCTAGATCAGAATCAATGTCTGTACCTTTACCTGAGTATTATGAAAATCCTAATTTGTATGAAAAAGCTATGGAAGTTTTAAATACAGGGGGTCCTGATGGAAAAGGTTTTAAATCAATTGAAACATATGTTGATCAAACAGGTCAGTTTATTGTAACACAAGAAAATGGTATAGCATTATTAAGTAAACCTACAGGAAGAACAATAGAAAATCCCAATTTTGATCCTAATAAAAAAGAATCTGCTTCTAATCCTAAAATGATTGAAGAAACATACAATCCTGCTGCTAATCTTATAAATCAAACTATAACTGATGATCCTACTGTAGTTCAAGGTTATCAAATAATGGCTTACAATGATGCAAGAAAGTTTTATGAAGAAGAAGCAAAAAAATCAGGTATACCTGTTGATCAACTTAAAAGACAATGGGTAGAAACACAATTAGGACAATTTGAACAAGAAACTCAAGAAATACTTGATAAAGAAAATACAGAGTTAAATAAAACTAATCAAGAACTTGCAAGTTGGGATGCATATGTAAAGGAAGCACCACTTATTAAAGATTCAGAAGAATATCAAAAGTGGTTTATTGCAATGACAAAAGGTCAAACAATTCAAAAAGGTATTGATAAACTAGAACAAAAAAGAAAAAATATTTTAAATAATCCTGATGTAGAAGATTTAGATGCATATATGAATAGTGGTTATGCAGCATTTATTTCAAATAGATTAGGTAAAGATATTTTTACAGCAGCTAGAGACTATGCTGATCTTACATCACAACATTCATTTGAAGAAAGTAAAATATATATTGAAAAACTTAGAGCAAGAAATAATGAAAATCTTGCAAGACTTAAAAGATCATGGAAACTTAATGATGAAATTCAAAAAGCATTAGCAGAACAAGATGCTGCTACTGTTATTCCTACTCCTATTGGTGGAGATGCAAGAGAAAATATTGTTGATTTTGGTAGTAGAACTGAAGCAAATGCAAACGGTGAATTAAAAGCTCATAGAGATATTAATAGAAGAATGATTCAAACTATTACTGCATTCTATATGGCTATGGCTGATGATTTAAATACTGAAACAAATTTAGATAATATGGCTAACTATACTGTTACGCCTACTAATAGAACTACTGGAGAAATAAAAACATCAGGTATATTTATTCCTAATTTAAATGCTAATAAATTACAATTTTATAGATGGGAAGATGCAGGACAAGTATTACTTGATAATCCTGATTTATTAGAATATCATTATAACAGAGTTGTTCAAATAACAAAAGATCCAGATATGGCAGCTTCATATAAAAAAGGTGTCAATGAAGGTTTAAGAAACACTATAGGTGAGATGATTGGTGATGTTGATATGAGAACTAAAAAATTAGGTCAAGTTAAAGATTTACAAGCTAGAGTATATAAAAATGTTATTGAAAGTTTAGATTTAAGTAGAATACCAGTTGGCTTATTAGATCTTAATTTACAAGATTTAGAAATTGATTTTTTTGATAAAGATGGTTACTTTAAAACAGATACTGAAATATTTGATGGTGTATATACTGGTATAGCTAAAGAATATTTAATAGGTACTAATTCAACTGTAGATAATGCAAGTGTTACAAATTTAGCTAATCAATTAAGAGAAGTTTTACCTTTAGAACTTCCTTCTGTTCAAGAACTTACTGATCAGTTTTATGATGAAAAAAATAGAAATTGGATAACTAAAGAGCAAGATCCACGTTCTCCTGCTACTACTGATATGTTAGTAAAATTTTCAGGTGGTAATGCTGCTAATATACAAGGTATTATGCAAGGATATTATGCTGGTTTGCTTGAACCTGTAGCTGATGCATTAGGTATAAGAAACCCAGGAGGATTGTTAATGCAATTTTATGGTCAACCAGATAATGCAGATGAACCTATAAAATTAGCACCAGAGTTTCAAAAAGTAATTAATATAATGAAAGATGAAATGTCAAAGGTGATGGATAGTGAAACTGCTATTCCTTTTGAAACTACATTTGATTTTAATTCATTTTATTATGGTAATCCAACTGAAGGTGATATAGCTATAGCTCCTGTTATTCCTTTTAGATATGATGCAGGTACTAAAGATAGAATAGTAAACAAAGAATTAGATAGATTTTTTGGTGCTATTGATAACATGCCAGATAATCAGGTATTTATGACTGAAGGAGATGCTGGTGCAAAATTTAGTATGGAGTTTAGTGAAAATGATAGAAGAACTGCAGAACTTGTTTTAGAGGCCATTAGAGCTGATAGAAATTATAAACCAGGTGGTGGAGCTGAACAAAGCGGTACACCTGGTTATAGAATAGAATATAGTTCTGTTGGTGGTGGTGAAGAAGCAGGCGGACAGTATGCAATGTATAAATTTATACTAGATCCTGATTATGCAAAAAAAATTGCTAGTAATATAGATGTTAATTTTGGAGATGGTTTTTCAAAAATTAAAGATCAAACTATTACAGTTTTTCTTAATAAAGATTTATTTACTAATGTAGACTTTGATCCAGAAGCACAATATAGATCATATGTAAAAACTTTAATTCTTGATCCAACAAATCAAGGCACAGCTTCATTATTAGTTCCTAATGGTGGTCAAGTAAATTTTGAAATGAATCAAGGTATTGTATATGCTAAAACGGCAAGATATAGATATGATGTAAACACAGGTAATATGGTATTAGATGATTTTGTTACAACACCTATGATTGATAATACTACAGGTGTTCCATATTCTGACCAAGGTATTGATAAAGTATATAATCAACTACAAGAACAATTACAAATGTTTGCAACAGAAAATTTACAAGCACAAAAAAATCATAAACTAACTCAAGGTTCTGCTGATGAATCTGAAAATGAAGAATAAAGATGGCTGAAGATATTTCAAATCTAAACATAAACTTTAATCCTCAAGTAAATAATCAACCAACTGAACCAAAAACAGTTAGTACTGAAGATGTTAATGAGGGTATAATTGAAAGTCCTAATTTTTCAATAAAAACTCCAACAGGTAAATTTACTCCAACAGATATACCTGCTGTAGATGTAGATTTTAATGCTATTAGAAATGAATTATTTATACCAAATTCAGGAGAACCTATTCGTACAAGTATTGATCCTACTGTTATTAAAAATGCAGAAGTATTAGCAAATACATTAAATTATAATCCTGTTGTTATGGATTATCCATATAATATGGATCCAAACTCAGCATTATTTAAATTAGATAAACCGCAAGATGATAGTTTAGCAAATACTATATTAAATTTTGATGATGTTACAACACCTTCTGTTGCTGATCCTGTTTCTTTACAACCATTAAAGTTTGATAAAAAAGCAACAAACTATGATAGATATAATGCTCCTGGTTTTAAACATTTATTTAATAAGATAGGTTTTCATCCATATGTAGATAATGAAACTGTATATAATGCAAATTCTACATGGTGGGATGAAAATGCTAGAATGAGAGGACAGTGGGGTAGAATATTTAGTACTGGGTTTATGAGTACCTATGATGCTATAGGTGATGCATTTGCTGGTAATTATTTAACAGGGGATCGTGATGGAGCTGAAGTATTTGAAGATGCTATGAGAATTGCTAACTCTTCTAAGAGTGGTGTAGGTGCATTTACAAATAATCTTATGCTTAATTCAGGATATACTTTTGGTATTCTTGCAAATATTGCTGTAGAAGAACTTGCACTTGCTGGTCTTGAAGCTGTAACACTTGGAGGTGCTACTCCTATTGTTGCTTCTAGAACTGCTTATAATATAGTTAGATTAGGTAAAACAGTAGATAGAGCTTTAGATGTAGGAAAAAATACTGCTAATACAGCTAAGTTACTTGATAAATTAAAAGATGCTAATACAGCAAGAGATTATTGGAGATCTGGTGGTAGATGGGCTTTAAATATATTTACACCTCAAACATATAGAGCTATAAAAGAAATTTCAACTGCACGTGAAGGTGCAAAGGCTTTATCATTAATGGCTAAAACTGCTAAGACAGCAGGTGGTTTTTACAGAGATGCAAGATCAGTTAACTTAGCTATAGCAGAAAGTAAATTAGAAGGAGGTCTTGTACAAAATAAATTATATAATGATCTATATCATGAATATGTAGCTAAGTATGGAGAAAGACCTACTGGTAAAGCATTAGAAAAAATAAATGAAAAAGCTGCTGAATCCGCATTTACTACATTAGCATGGAACTTTCCTATTATTTTCTTTTCTAATCAATTTGTATTAGGTACTGCTCTTAGAGGATTTAGAGGAGTATCAAGCATTTTAGGTAAAACAGCTGGTTCATTAGGTAATAGAATAATGAGAAAGTCTGCTAAAAGACTTGCAAAAGAAACAACAGAAGGGGCTGTAAAAGAACCATTTAAATTACTAAGCAAAAATAGATTTAAAAGAATTTTTGAAAGAGGTATATACGGTAATCTATCTCAAGCAGGTGCTAGCTTATTAAGATATTCTTCAGCTAATCTGGCTGAAGGTTTTCAAGAAATAACTCAAGAAGCTATTGCTGTAGGTGCAGAAGATTATTATAAAAATCTTTACAATGATCCAGCAATGGGCGGTCTTGATGCACAAATGGCATCTATATATTCAGGTTTAAGTTCACAAATGAGTGGTCAAGGGTTTGAAGTATTTATGTCTGGATTTTTAATGGGTGGTTTAGTTCAAGGACCACAAAAATTAGTATTTAACGGATTACCTAATTTGTATAATAAATTTTCATCTCCTGAAGATTTTGCAAAACAAAAAGAAAATGAAGAAACCTATATAAAAGAAGCTGTAAATACATTAAACAAAATGTATGCAGATCCTATGATGTATTTTGATGCAAACAAAATGAATGCAATGTTTCAAAAAGAAGCAAGCCAAGATATGTTTGATTCTACATTTGATGGAGACATAAGATCATTTATGGATAAGAAAGCTGCTTTAGTATTTAATCATTTATACACTGCTGCTGAATTAGGTAAACTTAGTGATTTTGCATCATTATTTGAAGATATGCTTAAGTTAGATGATGCTATGTTAGCTGAAGCTATGCCTGATCAAACAACAGAAGATATAAAATCAGGTAAAACAAGAGAAAGAATTCAAGATATGATCACTAAAGCTGATGATATGCGTAAAGCATATGACAAGCTTAATGAAGAAATTATTAATCCTTTTGACCCATCAACATTTAAAAAAGGTACAAGAGATTATAATGAAGAAGCAATTAAGTATTCAGCTTTTGATCATGCTAAAAAAATGGCAATGTTTGCCAGATCACAGTTTGAAAATGCTACAGTTAGAATTGCATCAATGTATTCTGAACTAAGTACAGATCCTATTATTAAAAAAATGGCAGCTAATGATATTGATGTGCTTACTGATTTACAAGCATTAATATCTGAAATTAATTTATTAAAAGATGAAATAGAATTAGCTACTGCAGAAACAACAACTACTGAAGAAGTTGTAGATGAAAAAACAGGTGAAACCACTATAAAAGAAACTACTGCAAAACCTGAGTTAAATGCAGATGAGCAAATTGCATTAGAACAAAAAACAAAAAAATTAATTGCATTACAAAATATATTTAATGTATTAACTGATCCAGCCAATGTAAAAGAAAGAGAAGTTTTTTCAGATGCTGAATTAGAAAAAATAGAAGACTTAACTGAACGTGCAAAAGAAAAAGCATCACGTGACAATAGATTACAATTAATTGATAAATTAAGAGAAGATATTCTAAGCACAGGAGTTAGAGATAAATCTCAAGAAATAAAAGAAGTTCTTGTTAATGCATTTTCTAATTCTAATTTAATGAATTCACTTGGTGAGTTTGATATAGCTAACCGTGATAAATTTAAAACTGTACTTGAAGAATATTTAAATGTTCTTGCTGAACAATTAGGTGAATCAATACAATCAGATAAAATTGATCAATATGTAGATGCAATTTTAGATTCTAAAAGTCTTACACAAAGACAACAAATTTTAAGTAGAGCAGTAAGAACAATTTTAGCTCCAGAAAATCTTGACAAACTTGCAGAAAGAATTGAGCCAAGATTTAAAAGAATGTTTCTTGATAATAAAAACAAAGTTGAAGCAAGATTAAGAAAATACCTTGATGTAACTAAAACTAATATTTGGTTAAATGAATTATCTGGTATGGGTGTTTATCCTGATCATGCTGAATTAATTCAATATTTAGAAAACAATGGTCCTATTCCTCAAACGTATTATACAGAGGAAGGTTTATTAACAGAAGAATCAGCACAATGGGAAAAAGCTAATTATGTTATATCTGCTCAAGAAAATTTAACTAAAAAAGAAACACCACAAGAAACAGCTCAATCTGAAGATAGTGCTGATATAGAAGACAATATTGACTATGAAGAAAACTTTCTTCAAGAAGATACTGAAGATATAGAAGGAGTTGATGTAGAAATACCAAGCAATCAAGGTGATTTATATTTAAAAGGTAAATGGATTAAATATGTAGAAACACAATCAGCAAATAATAAAAAATATTTAGAGTTTTCTGATTGGGTTAAAAGTAAATTATCTAAACCAGATAGATTACAAGCTGCTGCTATTGAAGATATATATCAACAAGTATATTCTCCATTACTTCTTAAAAATCCAAAACTAGGTTCTTTTTATACATGGTTAGGTACTCAAGCTGATAATGAAAAAATTCAAGATATTCTTACATTTAGAAATGTATCTCTTTATAGTTTATTACCAGAAACTAAAAGCTCAACTATTAAAGTTGCAAATGAAAATGTAATTGATAAAGAAACAGGTAAAAAAGTAAAAATATATTATCATACTGATGAAAAAGGTAACCGTATAGATAATGAAGCATTTCTTACAAAGAAAGAAGCTGTTGAAACAAAAAAGAAAAAAGTTAATGAAAAGAAGAAGAAAAAACCAAATGAATTTACTTATGGAAAGTTTGATGGTATAGATAATCCAAAATTAGCTAAAGGTACATTATTAATTAAAGATAATATTTTATATGTAGTAAAATCTACTGATACTATGGTTGCTAACAAAGGTAACTTATATATCAGAGAGTTATCAAAACAATCTAGTAAAGATAGTAATAACAACATATACTTAACTGTTGAACAAGCAAATGATTATGAAATAGCATCAAACAAAGATGTTAACTATGTAAAAAATACTTCTAAATTAAAAATAGAAGAAGCAACTAAAGTTAATCCAACTTATGATAGATCAATTACTAACAGAACAGAACAAATAGAAGCTGGTGTAAGTAAACAACAAGATCTTTTTAGAAATCTTACTTCAGATGTAATAGGTGGTTTAAAGTTACGTATATCTTTAGGACCTAATCAATCAAACATAGATATACCATTTGAAGATAAAGAAGCTTTTCAATTTGGTACTCAAAATGAAAATCCAAAAATAAAAAAGAATGCTCAACTATTATCTGTAGAAATATATGATGCCAATGGTAGTTATGGTTATTTTCAAGGACCTGAAACTTTACTTTTAGCTGATGCTCAAGGTAATCCTATGTCTCCTTTTCAATTAACTGAAAATAATTTAGCTGAGTATTTTGATATTCCAAAAAATATGTCAACTGCTGATGCTCTTAATTATGTTCAATTAAGTTATGCAGAAGCTTACAAAATTTATGATATATTTAAACCTTTATTAGCTACTCAAAGTTTAGTAGAAGTTAGCTTGAGTGATTTTCCTGAATTAATGGTAACACTTTCTGAAGGATCATTAACTAGAAGTAAATCAAATCCTTTGATTACATTTGATTCTCTTGATACAATGTTTGTTGGAGATGATACTTCAGTTACTGTAGATGGTGAAAAGCCTTTCTTTATAATGGATTATAGTAGAAGGTACACTAGACCTAAGAACAAGAAAGAAAAAATGAAAGTTCAAGGTGTGCCTGTTACTAACATTGATCAGTCATCAAAATTCTTTAATGCTATGATGGCTGAAGTTGATGCTATGGAAGAGAATTATGATGTTCTTAACAGAATGGGTAAGTATATTGCTTATGTAAAACTTCCTAATGGTAAAAGTGCTTTTGTAGGTTTAACAGCTCCAGTATATAGTCCAGAAAACTTTAATGCATTATTAACAGAGATTCAAGAAAAAGCTTCTGATCTTTTAGATAATAATGTAAACGCAGATGGCACAGTTAAAAGTAAAACTGCAGCTAAAGCTATAAATGAAAAAATACAAAATGAAATATATTTAGCTGCTGAACCAGGCATATATGTTGAATTAACTCTTGCTAATGATGGATCATTACGTGTTAAATATACTAACATGAATGAAACTAAAAATAGTAAGAAAAGAACAGCGCAAGGTTTTATCTCTAATGAAGAGTTAATGGCATTTAAAGATGTTCAAGAAGTAATAAATAAATTAAATGCTTTTATACAACCTGTATATCCAAAAGGATTTAAACTAGATTCTATTAAAACATCTATACAAAAAGGTGAAACAGATATTGCTATCTTTGGTACATTAGAAACTCAGTTTACTCCAGAAATAAAAAATAATTTTAAATTACAACTAAGAGTAAATCCAAATGTTATTAGTATTGATCAACTATTAAGAAATGCTTTTAATACTAATATACCTGAGTCAACTGAAACAATAGATGATTCTACACCTGTAGTAGAACCAACTGCTGAAGAAAAAGAAGATATAATATTAAATGATTATGAAAATGTTGACCCAGCTTATCTTTTAGAAATTGTAAGAAAATCACAAGAAGGCAAAGACTTAACAGACTTTGAACAATCTGTTTTAGATAATACACCTGCAGAAATGATAGCTGGTTTATCAATACAGGTACAAAGTGAAAATACTACTGATATAAGTAATGCAGAAGTTCTTTTAGATCAAAACTATCAAGGAATTAGTTTTAAAGCTGAAGAAGATTTAAAAACATTTATTAATAGATATTATGAATCAAGGTATCAACAAATAAAAACAAGTCAGCCTGAATTAAATGATTCAGATATTATTGATATTGTAAATGCTGAAATGAAGGATATTGAAACAAATCCTAACAATCCTTTACATTCAGGTTATGTTACATTAAAAAGAATACAAGAAGATGCAGAAGGTAAAGCTTTTAAAATTACAGAAAATTTTGATGGCTATGACATTGAAGACATTAATACTTTTACTGATTGGGTTCGTGACAACATAAATACTGATGTTATAAGTTTATCAGTTGATAATCTTCAAAACAACATGATCAATGGTCAAATGATTGCTGGTCAATTTTTAATACATACTCATAATTTAGGTTTATCTGGAGAAATTTCTGTAGGTACTAATAATCCTTTTAAATATCATGAAGCATTTCACGCTGTATTTAGAATGTTCTTAACAGAAGCAGAAATAAAAAGATATTTAAAATCTGCAAAAAAAGATGTTCTTGCAAAACTAAGACGTGAAGGTAAATCATTAACTGATGAATTAGCATTATTTAGAAAATCACATGGTGTATATGCTAAACTATCTAGAAAAGAATTAGAAGAAAGATATTTAGAAGAGTTTATGGCAGATGAGTTTGAGGCATTTAAAATGAAACAAAAAACAAATGCTAGCTCTGAAACTAAAAGCTTATTCCAAAAGATTTTAGATTTTATTAAAGAGTTATTAGGTTTCCCAACATACAAACTTAACAGATTATATAGAGACATAAACAATGGTAAATACAAACGTGCAGGAGTGCAAGAAAATAGATTTACCACTGCTGCATCTTCTACACCTTCTGTTGCATATAAGTCTCTTACTTTAGGTACTAAAAAAATTAAAACAGTAACTAATACTGGTGAACAATTTAAAACTATAACAAATTTTATGCCTAGTGATGATCAGCATATTATTACATCATCTGCGGCTAATTTGTTTATTATGAGAAAAAACAATGCAAAAGGCAATGTTAATACTGCTGAAATGCTAGATGGTGTTTTAAATGATATTATTGAAAACTATAACCCAGAAAGACAGTTCTATAAGGACAAAGGTTTTATGTGGTATAAAGATAATATGCTAAAACTTCAAAATTATTATAACTCATTAAAACTTCAAAAGGATGATTTAAAAGAACTTGTTAGACTAAGATTAGATGAAGTAAGTAATTCTATTTTATTAAATCAAGAAGAATTAGAGCAAGAAGAAGCAGATCTAGGAGATATTACAGTTGATCAATGGGACAAAACTTCTGAAATGATTGGTGGTTTTGAAAGTGCACCAAGATTAATTAGAGAGTTATTTGCTACGGTTAGTATTGATAACCAAGACATGTTTGGTAATAAGATTATAGGAGAAAATAAAAATGAACCTATTAGAGTTGGTGTTAACTATAGTAAAGTATATGATTCAATTTTAAAAGCTGTTGCTAATGAACCAAGTGCTAAAAAAAGAATGAAAAAACTTTGGGTATGGTCACAAGGTAGCAATGTAGAAACAAGAGCAGTTGTTATAGAAATGTTTAAACAACTAGGATTATTAGAAGCTGCTCAAGATGGAACATTATTTGATCCAGCTCAACCATTTCCAAGTTTAGAAAGTAAAACAGGTATAAGATCTACATTGTATAACATGATTAACAATCAGTTTGAAAATTATACCGTTCCTTATTTAATTCAATTAGTTGATAAAAATACAGGAGTTGTACAAATATTTGAAGCTAATAAAGCAGACGATGCTCATAATACTTTAGTTCAATGGGCAGAAAATTTTAATAGAAAATATTCAGAAATAAGAATAGTTGGTAGTAAAGAAAATAAAGCTGCAAGAAATGCTATAAATAGATTATCTGGATTTTTAAATATGCCATCTATTCCTGAAAAAATGGATATTATAAATGAATCAATAGCAATATCTGATTTAATTTTTAATACAACAGGTATGAAGTTTGATTCTAACTATATTTTGTTTAGTCTTTATAGTAGATTAATTGATTTAAATATAGAAATTCCTGAGTCACAAAAATTACTATTTGATATGAATCAATTTGCTGATCCTATTTCAGCAGAGGAATTATCTGAAATTGTACAAGCATTAAACTCAGGTGAAAATTTATTTTTAGATAATCAAGAATTAGATAGTGAAGATGTTGATGAAGCTACAGATGATACTCAACAATATTATGAAGGTGGTGTTAAAGGTAGATTAAGAAAAATATCTTTAAACAATGCTTATTTTGATGAAACAGTTGGTGCATCTACATTTATAAATGAAGAAGGTAATAGAATTTATGGACATCAAAGACCTACATTTCATCTTGTTGAATTAGCAAGAATGACTACAGAAGAAAATTATGTAGAAAATAGAATTGCAGAAGATCCATTTTTAGAAGATAACTTTTTGTTAACTGATGAAAAGTTTAAATCAATGCAAGAAAAAGGTCAGATTAAAGTTATGCGTATGTCTGGTCAAAAAGTTGGTGTAGCAAATTTAACTGCAGAAGGTATTGTAAAAGAAAACAAAGGCTATAATAAAGCAAACAGACAAGGTACAAAGTATGGTTCTTTTACACCTCAACAATTTATTGTAACATTAGTAAATAATTATACTGCTGGATATAATAGAGTAAATCCTGATAAATCACTTAAAGGTAGTTATATTGATCCAGTAACTAAAGAAACAGTTGAGTTTGCTATTTCTCCTAATCTTATACGTGTTATTGAAGCTAGTAATACAGGTGACTTTGCAATGCTTCCTATACATAAAATGATTGAGTTTGATGCAGATGGAACGGTTAATCTGACTGATCAAGCATATAAAGCATTTGAAAATATTATTAAAAGAGATGTTAAGGCTATCCAAAAAGAATTAGATCCAGAGACTGAAACACAAGATGATATTATTGGAGGTAACACAAACAGTAAGGGACAAAGAACTAATTCTGGTAGATTATTTGAATTATCACATAATGGTAAAAAATTATTATCACCATTAAAAACTAGAATAAGAAATGTAAAAACATATAAGAATCCTGGAATAGGTCAAGATGCTCAAAATTCTATACGTTCTGGTAAACAAACAGTACATTTATTAGATATAGATAAAACAGATAAAGTAGGTTTAACAGAAGGTACGGAAGGTTTAATTGATTTGACAGTAGTTGAATCACAACCTACATCATTATTAATGAAAAATGAAGGATTGATTAATATTGAAAATTTATCAAGCGATCAAGTAGAAAAATTAATTGAAGATCTAGGTCCATATGTAACTAAAGAAAAACAAAACAAAAAACAACATGCATTTACTTTATTTAAAGGTACTGATGCAGAACAAGTTTATTATACTTATGGTTTTGAAGTTGCTGAATTTTTTAGAGGTAAAGTTTCTTTAGTAAAAATTAATTTTACAGATCCTGTTTCAGAAAAATCAGATGTAAAAATCCAAACAGATAAAACAGGTCAAGAAACTATAGACATTCTTGAAGTTGATTCTACACCTGCTGAAATATTTGAACAATTAATAAATGATGGAGCATCATTTGCAGAAGCATTTAAAGCTATAGATGGTAAGAAAATTATAGAAAATAGATTGTTTAATGAAGCAAATGAATTTGTAGCATTATTAGGTGATTTTAAAGCTATAGGTAAAATATCACCTGATATTAGAAAAGGATTAGGTGTAATTGAAGATAGTGGAAGTGGTACAATTATTAACGATATAGATATAGAGTTGACAGGAGAAATGATGGAGTTATATAATTTAAAGGTTGATGATTTAAGATATAATCTTACTCAGATATTTTTAAATGATTATATAAATACTATTTCAATTAATGATGCATTATTAGGAGATCAACGTTTATCATTAAAAAATGCAATTGATGCTATTAAACGTGCAAAAATGCAAAATGCAGCTGGTTCTAATGTGTATTCTGATATTATAGATCCAGCACTTGGTATAGAACAAACTACTGAAGATATAGACATGCTTCTATATAAAGATAGTTTATATGAAAAAGAGTTTGAAAATATACGTAGTGAAGATAAGCAATTAGACTCAGACCCTGGTGAAAGAGGTGATGGTCAAATGTTAATTACACAAAAAGCAAATAGACATTTCTTATATGGTCTTGGAGAATTAACACCACAAGTTGCAGCTGTGTTAGATAAAATTGAAGCAGGTAAAGAAGTAGAAATAAATGAAGAATTTTTTGGAACATTAACAGCTGAATCATATAAGCAAATGAATGCTATTATGAATTCACAAAAGCTTGTATATGGCGATGGTAAAGTTTATCTAAAAATGTCTGCATTTGTTTTAACTCCATTACTTACTTCTAGAATGGATGAAAACGGAAACTTTACTATTCCTATTCCTGGAAGAGAAAAATTACATAATTTAAGAGTTAAGTTAGAAAAATGGGAACAAGATAATAATGCTATTGCAATTGCAGTTCCTGCTTCTGCATCTAAGATGATGAAGTCTAACATGTTAGGTAACACTGAAACTTTTAATAATTCTAGTATTAGTGAAGATAATATAACAAAGCTTAATGCTAGATATATGCGTAAGCAAATGGTTGTTCCTTCTAATAAGGTAGAAATTGTTGATCCACGTCAAATAAAAAATCTAATTACATCTGAGCAAGATTTAAATTCTAAAGTAATTTGGGATGGTGTTGAGTTTTCAGTAGGTGATATTATTAATTTATATCATCAAGCTCAAAATAATAAACTAGCAGTTAACTGGTTTGCAAAAAGAAATTTAGTATTTAATTTTGATGAAATATTAAATGATTTCTTAAATCCACAAACAGCACAAAAAATAAATATTAACTTAAATGCATTTTTAAAGTTTGCTATAGCAGGATTAACATCTTCACAAGCTAAAAGTGATATGCTATCATACTTTGAAATGAATGAAGATGGTACAGGTGAACCTAAATTTAATTTAAATAACCAACTAACAAGAAAAAAATTCCAACAACTATTCTTTACATTCTTAGGAAAAGGAACTATTTCTGCTAGACAACCTGGTATAAGTGCTGCTCTTGTTTCTGATGATGGTATGTTATTTCCAAAAAGAGTCAAAAGAGTAGATGAAAACGGTGTACCATTAGAGTGGGAAGTAATAAGACAAGCAAAGTGGGAGCAATTAGAAGCACAAGGTGCAGCAGCAAAGTTATCTAATATTGGTTCTTTAAGTGGTTTACCTGAAGGGTTGCAAGTTGGAGATTACTTTTTTGATAGACTTAGATCTGATGTTATGATGTATAATGAAGATGGTTCTGAGTCAGGAGTAGTTTATACTGAATCTGTCATGCCTCCTCATTTTAAATCTATATTAGAAAATTTACCTGCAGATGCGGCTATTCCTGATGTATTAGCAATGGCATATGGTATTAGAATTCCATCTCAAGATAAACACTCTGCTGTAAATATAAAATTTGTAGATTTCTTACCTGTATACTACGGATCATCTGCAATGTTTGCTAGAGAGTTAGTTGAATTATCTGGAGCTGACTTTGATATTGATAAAATTTATATGCAAATAAAATCTTTCTTTGTTGACAAAGGAAAGTTTGTAGAATTTGGTAAAGCAAAAACAGAAAAAGAAAAATACAATCATTATTTAACATGGGCTCTTAATCAAGCTAAACAAAAAGGTACTCCAATTAGAGAATCTATTGATATATATTTAACTTCTAATCCTGATTTAGAATTTAATTTAAATGAGTGGTCTAATATGACACCAGAAGAAATAAATATATTAAATGAATCTGAAATTATTGCTAGAATAGGTATGGAAAACATTGGTTTACCAGTTAGTGAAGAGCAGTATAATGCATATAAAGAAAAATATAAAGGAAGAGAGCCTTATTCTGACGCTAATGACAATAAAATATTAGATTATAAATTTATTTTACAAGGTAATCCTGGTATGATTAAACCAAGAAATGGTAGAGAACTGGGAGTAGCTCAAGAACCTGCAAACTTAAAACCATTAACTGATGCAAATGCTGCAGAAGTTTTAGGAGCTGAAAATGCTGGTGTATGGGATTATATAAAAGCTAATTTACCACAGCTAGCTGAAATTGTATCTGAAGAAGATATTGATATAGATAATCTTAGAGGAAAACTTTTAGTATTTAAAGCTAATAAAGAAGGTGCTAAAAACATTGGTTCATCAGTATCACCAAACTTAGTTATTAATATAGCTAAAGAATTTGGAGTATCTGTAAGAACATTAAAAGATAAAAACGGAAGAGATATAATTCCTGCTTTAACTATTGATGGTATTCAATATAGAGATTTTGTTGATTATACAATTGATCCTGAAACAGGTAAACAAGATAATCAAGGTTACAGAACTCAATATGTTATTTCTGCTTTAATTACTGCAATGACAGATAATGCTAAGGAAAGATTAGCTGATAAACTTGGTTTAAATAAAACTGCTCTTGCAATGGTAACTATGATGACTGGTATGGGAGTTGATATTAAAACTTCTATTTTGTTAATGAATCAACCGGTTATTAGAGATAATTTCTTTAAAGCTATAAATAAAGAAGATCCTACTGATCCAGGTATTAGAAAACTATTAGAAAGAAAAGCTATAAGTATTATTGAATTTATGAAAAACAATAATATTAAAATACCTAAAGTAGCAATAACAAGAACTTTATTAGAAGAAAAAGCAAATAATCCATATGAATTATATGATATATCTACATTAGATGTAGAAGATGTAACTGAAGATGTTAGATTTGGTTTAGCTGAAGAATTGCTTACTATTAAAGAATTCTTAATTGTATATGATCAGCAAGAAATGTTAAGAAATGTTACTACTTTATTAAATTTACAAAAAACATTTGGTGAAGATTTAATAGATGCAGATAGAATACAAGAAGCAGCTAAAAGTTTAGGTTTTTTAATGAGCGATAAAGAATGGGCTGGTAGTGCAAAAAATCCTAATACAATTCCATTTGATTTTAGACCTGTGTTTATGTCTAAATATAATGTTAAACCTTCTTTACATGTAAATTATTATACAATATTTAGAGAATCATATGATTATTTATTTCCTAAGTTATTCTTAGAATCTTCAAAAGATTTTAAATATTTAAAAGATCTTATGATGTCTAACATGGTTAACATGAGAGAACAAAAAGATCAAGAAATTTTAGTTAATAATATAACTACTTTCTTAAATACACTAGCATATATTAATTCATTTGAAAATGTTTCTGAAAATGAACAAGAGGGTTCAGGTAAACAAACTACACAAGATAGCTTGAATAATGCTCTTATATATAATGGTGATCATTATGGTAATCCAATTAATCAAAATCTTCACATAACTGAAGTATTTAATAGATTAATAGCAAACAAAAAATCATACAATTATTTTTTAGATGATTTTTTACATTTGAGAACTGCATTAAATGAAGACAATTACACTGGTATAGATAAAATTGTAGCAAATAATTTTACAAAGTTAAGTGATTCAGATATACAAAACATACAAAATTCATTTTTAGATTTGTATAGTGATCCCAACACACATATAGATTCTGTTTCTTTAATACATTATTTATTAGTTAAAGATGGTTTTAATAAAAACAACCGTGGAACTTTTATTGATTTAATTCCTGCAGAACTTAAAAAACAAATATTAAATTCAATAGATGCGGTACAAACTTTATTTAATTCTAATAAACAAACAGATGCAGCATTTAATAGAGTATTTGGATTAACTAAACAAGAGTTATCTAATTATTTAGTTTTTAATTATCTCCAGTCAACATCAGCTCAATATCATGTTAAAAATGTAGATGAAAAAACAGGAAAGAATAGTCCTGTTGTTGAAATTAAAACAGAAGAAATTATAGAGCCAGAAATTAGACCTAATGTAATTACAATATTAGAATATGAACCAAAAGGATCTACAATAGTTGATAATGATTCTGAGTCATCTGCTTTATCAATGACAGCACCAAAAGCATTTATGTATAAAGGTAAAAAATACTTTAGTGTTGATCATGCTTATCAGGTTAATAAAACAGGTACATTTAATAAAGCTGCTGATAAAGATTATAGAAAAAAAGCTTCTGAAGGTAAGATAGGTGGATATACTAGAGAAACAAAAGGAAAAGAAAATTTATCTTTATTAACTTTACTTGTTAAATATGCTTTTCAATCTGAATTAAATAAAAATATAGGTGGAAACTCATTAGCAAGTTATGGTGATATTTTAACAGATGCTACAGATTTTACTACAGTAGATATGAAAGATGATCTATCAGCAGCATATATAAGAGGATTAAAACAAGCACAATCTCAAATTGTAATTGTTAAAAATAACAAAGGAGAAAATATATACAAAAACAAAACAAATATTCAAATTGATAAAAGAAAACAAATTGATGCAAGTAGTGAACCATTTGTAATTGACTTAGATAAAGGTATTGCAACTATAGCAATGTATGCAGGACTACCAACTTTCTTTAATAATAAAGTTAAAACACCAAGAGGACAATTTAGTCAAAATCAAAATAGTGATGATGTTAAAGTTATTCTTAGAGAAAATTTAAATAAACTGAGGCAAAAAGGAATTACGAGTGAATATGTTAATATAAGATATGGTAATAAGCCAAATCAATTTATTAAAAAGACTCAGTTATATTTACCTTTAGTAATGAGAAAAACATTATCAGATGGAAGAACTGTACTTTTAGTTTTAAATAAATATCAGCAAGATGGTAAATATCAATCAACTTCTGATTTAAATCAATTATTAGACGAAGGACAAACTCAAGTTGTAGGTAATTATGCTGAATACACAATTATAGAAGAAGGTCCTCAAGGATCTAGAGATCAAAATCCTACTGGATTCTTATTTGGTAATAGACCATCTGAACAACAAATAAATAAATTTGAGGAAGATAAAAGAGATGCTTTTGCTATTGATATGGAAGGTGCAGAGTTATTAGATGATATTGATGTAGAAGAACCAGTGGATGATGTAGAGGATATTGATTATGGTGATCCAGAAGATGTTGATATTGAAACTGATGATGATGTTAATCCAGCAGATGTTTTAATGGCTATACAATCTACACAAGATGATATTATAAACGAATTAGAATTAAGCAATGATGCATTAGTAGAATCCTTTTATGATAGCTTAACGTCAGAAGAGCAACAAAAACTTGGATCTAAAGATGAAATAATGAAAGCTTATTTATCATATCCAAAAGATCCTAATGAATATATAGAAAACCTTAAAAAATGTTATCTTAAATAAAAAGACCTATGGCTACTTGTTACAATAAAAATACAACTGAATACAAAGCATTGCTTGGAGAGTATGTTAGTTCATATACTGTAGATTCTATTATATCTGATTATCAAAAAATAGAAAAAACAGATACTATTCCTAGTGTTATAGATGCTAAAAATATGATTAGGGCACAAGCTTTATTAACAAAAGCTAAAGCTAAAAATGAAGGTAAAGTATTATTAAGAAATTTACAGTCAAAAGGTTTTATTAAAAAAATAGGTAATGATTATTTTATTATAGAAACTAATAAAAGTTTAGTAAGAGATACACATAAACGTATTAGAGATTATTTAACGTTTAACGGTTTTAAACAAGATTCAATAATATTTAAAGGAACAAAAAAAGCACATATGTTTAGAGCTGTTGTAAATGATACAGTTCTTAATGGCAACACATATATATCAAAAGATTCTGCTAAGTCTTTACCAGTGTTAGATCATTTAACTAAAATGTTTCCACAAGTTAAATATACTGTACTAGAGGCATCTCAAGCAAAAACAATATATGATGCTATTCCTTATTATAGAAAAAGAAATGTGCCTTGGAATAAAGTTAATTCATTCTTTTATAATGGTACAGCTGTTTTAATAAAAGGTAGAGTTACCAATGCAACAGCTATTGAAGAAATGTTGCATCCTTTTGTAGATGCATTATATCTAGATAACAGAGCACTATTTGATAATTTACTAGTAGAAGGATTAGAGTTAGATAGTGAGTTAGCAGAAGAAATAGCTGGTGTATATGATCCTGTATTAGGCTTTCAATCAAAAGATACAGCATTAGAATTTGTAACACAGCTTTTATCAAAACATTTTAATAAAGAAAGTGGCAAACCTAAAATAGGATTTTTACGTGCTGTTAGAGAATTTTTAAATTGGTTTGCAGATGTTGTTAAATCTTTATATAGTGCGTTAACAGGTAAAAAACTTACAGTTAAAGATTTAAATTCTAATATGACTCTTACTGATGTAGTTAAAATGTTAAACACAGAAAGCTTGTCATTTGAATTAAATCCTACAGCATTAGAAGAATTAAGATATTCATTAGCACCAGAACAAAAAAGTATATTAGATACAATAAAAAATCAAGCTGCTACAACCGTACAAACACAAATTGTTGATCAACTTTTTCATCAAGCATATAGTTCAAAAACTGAAATAGATCAACTTGCTACATCTAGAGTAAAGAAAGAAAATGATCAATTTATTAATGTTGATACAGCAGAAGTATTACCAAATATAGAAAATTCTATTCTTGGTGTAGAAAATCATCCTTTAGAAAGTTTAATTTTTGATGAAAGTACAACTGCTATTTTTAATGGTTTATCAATAGGAGCTCCTTTTGATTCTGAAAAAATAGATTCACAATTTGAAGAAGTATATAAAATGATGTTAGCAAGAATGGAAGGTATGAGAGATGACCGTTCTGTATTTCTTCCTAATGTTATTGTATCAGATCCTGCAACAGGTTTGACTCAAAGAATAGATTTATTAAGAGTAGATCCTTTTGGAAATATGCAAATTATAAATTTTGCTAATACAGGATCAATTTCAAAAAGTGAATATAATACTACAAATTTTGATTTAGGAGCTAATAGTATACTAGTTAAGAAAAATATTCAAACCACTGTAACAGCAAAAATGTTTACAGGTTTGCAAATGGCCTTAACAAAAAGAATATTGGAAAATCTTGGATTTATGGTTGATGAAGGAACTATGACTATAAACTTAGATAGAACAAAAGATGGATTTTTAGATGGTACAATACTACATGCAGCTTCAGAAAATCAATACATAGTTGATCAAATTATTCCTTTAGATATAGCTGAAGAAAATAAAATGGTAGTTGATCAAATTATGGATCAAATGAGGAATCCAGAAGCAATAGAAGATTGGGATTCTGATGAATATGCAGAAGACGTGTTAGACTTTGCATCAGAAGAAAATAGACCTTTATACGATTCATTATTTAAAGCTTTAAAAAACTATAGAGAAGGTTTAATTACAAAAGAACAAGCAATAAAAAATGCTAGAAGTGTAATATCAATGGATAAAGGTAGAGCTGCAATATTACGTTCTATTAGCATGTCTAGATCTATGATTGAAAATAGTTTTTTAAATCCAGAAACTATTGACAAAGTATATATTGATTTAGTTAGAGAAAGCATTGACCAAATAGATGAGTTTTTAGATTATGTAGCTGATCCAGATAATTTTGGTAAACCTGATTACATAAAAAAAGTTTTAGCTTGGCAAAAATTTGTTGAATCATATAGAGGATTAACAAATATTACAGTTAGTGATGGTTTATCAAAGAATCAACTTATTTATATTAATAAACTAAAAGATAAATTAAATCAAATTGTTGGTATTGTAAGTCCAGATGGTACAATAGTACAAAGAGGATCAATTGATCTTGCAATAGAAAATTATGTTAGACAATTAGTGATTGATCAGTCTAGTAGAGATTTTACTCCAGCTGAGTTAGATGAACTATTAACAACAGCTAGAGATATAGGTTATGTAGAATATCAAACAGGTGATATGGCTACATCAAGAGATACTCTTCTTGCATTAATGGACAAAATATTTAAAAGAGATAGACAAAGAGTATTAGATAAAATACAAGCAAGAGCTCCTAGAATTAAAAGAGCTGCAATGAAACTTGCAAAATTAACTGGCTCAGAAAGAATTGATTATTCATTTATGATTGAGTTTGATGAGAATGGTGAACCTACTGGTAGATATGTAAAGAAAACTTCTAGTGCTTTTTATGCTGAGTTAAATAGATTAAAGCAGCCTCTTATAAATGAAGATGGTAGTTGGAAAGAATTTATTGATATTGAAAATCTTGAAGATGCAACGCAAGAGCAAATAAACTACAATAGAAAATTAATGGCAGACCGTGATGCTTATTTTGCTTTTAAAAGAGCAGAAAACAGAGGAGATGACGGTTACTCAGATGGAGATAATTTTAAATATACTGATGAGTTTAAAAGAGCTAGAAGCAGATTTGAAATATTTGTAATAAATGCAAATGGTGGTGGCTTTTGGACTAAAAAATCTACTGTAAGCAATAAAGCTTATTTAAGATATTTAGCTAAGTATTATAATACATTTGGTGAAGAGGCTAGAATAGCAAAACCAGTAATAGATGTAAACGGAAACTTTACCGGTCAAGTTTACTATGTAAAAAATGCATCTTATGTTAAACCAGAGTATAAAGAAATAAATTATAATAATCCTAATTGGATTAATGATAAGTGGTCAAAGCTACAAAACCCTACTACTGAATTAGAAAAAGCACAAAGTGAATACTATAATATGTACATTGATGTTTTTGAAAATGAGTTAGTAAACTTAATACCAGAAAATATTAGTATGATTGGTAGACTACCAACTATAGAAGGTAGACCAACTAGTAAACTTAAAGATAAACCTAATTCAGTAGGTTCTATATTTTCTAAAATGTCTACAAAAATTAGAAATTATTTTTCTCCTAGTACTGTAATTAAAAGAGCTGTTAGAGATGAGCATGGTAATATTATAACAGATTCATTACCATTGTATTATGTTGGTAGTATTGTGCAAGAAAAAGATATTGAAAATGCATATAATGCTTTAGATCAAATAGCAACTTTATATAACAATGCTAAAACTGCAGAAGAAAAAGAAAAATATAGAAAACAACTTAAAACTCAAAGAGGAAAAATAAAATCTCTTGAGTCAAAACCAACAGCAAGAACTTTAAACTTAGATTTAACTGAATCTTTAATTAAGTTTTCAGCAATGGCTGAGAATTATCAAATAATGAGTCAATCAGAAGATACTTTTCATGCTATGATTAAAGTTATTGAAAATAGACAGTATACTAATTCAAAAGGTGATATTATTATTCAAGATGAAGAAGGCAAAGAAGTAGGAAAAAAGGGTAAGGTCAAAGGTAACTTAGAAGCTAATATGACTAAGCGTGCTAAGAAATGGATGAAGATGGTGTATTATGATAATGATAATGACACAAGAACATTTTTTGACAAAGTATCTAAAGGTTTAATATCTGCAACATCTCTTGCATATGTAGGATTTAACGTTTTTGGTAACTTAAACAACTATGTTTTTGGTAGAGTATCAAATGCAATTGAAACAGCCGGTGGTAGATTTTTCTCAACAAAAGCTATGATGAAAACTACAGCTAGATTTCAACGTGCTATGTTTGATAATCTTGCTGGAGCAACAAAAGCTGCTACACAAAGATATAGACGATATGAAGATGACCAACAAAAAGGCAAGTGGAATGCAGTTGTAATGTATTTTAGAATGCTAGATAGTAAACAAGACATGCGTGAAAGTCAATACAAAAGTGAAAACACAAGTGTTAGATCAGCTGCTAAAGATATGTTTACTGAAGGAGGGTCAGATAATGTAATTAGATTTCTTAGATCTGGTTGGGATAGATTTCATGAATTTGGTTATATCATACAGGATGCAGGTGAATATAATGTACAAACTAAGATAGGTAATGCAATTCTTGAGTCTACAACTATGAAGAATAGTAAGACAGGAGAAACGATGTCATTATGGGATGCTTTAATTTGGGACAATAAAGCTTTAACTATGAAGGTTAAAGACGGTTTTGATAAAGTTATATTTTACAATCAAACTAAAGAAAGAAATTGGGATGATAATGCCCGTTATGATCTAAGAAATTATATAAGGGAGGTAAATAAACAAGTACATGGTAACTATGCCTATGAAGATAGAATGGTAATGCAGTCTACAGCAGTAGGTCAATTAGCAGCACAGTTTCATAAATGGGTTGCTCCTGCAATCAAAGCTAGATTTAGACCAGAATATTTTGATGAAAATCTAGGATGGATGGAAGGAAGATATTTAACTTTCTGGAATTTCTTAGGGTATGCGTATAAAAATCTTCAAGACATAGGTAATATAGCTAATAACTATAAAGAGTTTAATGGTGAGAAAGGCCAAAGAAAACTACAAAATGTTTATAGAACTATGGGTGAGATTGGTATTATTATGACAACAGTATTGCTTAAGATGTTATTGTCAGACATGATGGGAGATGATGACGATGAAGAAAGAGGTGGTACTACAAGACGTGATGTTGATGATAGTGATTCAGTTTTAAGAAAAAGGTTGCGTAATGTGTTTTTATATCAGTTAGATAGAACACACAAAGATTTAGTAACCTTTATGCCTATACCTGGAACAGGTGGTTTAACGCAATTATATCAACTGTTTAAGTCTCCAATAGCCTCTACAAGAACTTTGGGTGAGCTTGGAGAAGCATTAGAGTATACAGTAGGTACTAGTTTATCATATGCCTTCATGGATGATGAAAGCTTTATGGAATCTAAATGGGTATACCAAAGACCTAAAGCTAGAAGAGGTCAGCTTAAGCTTGGTAAGCAATGGGGTGATGCTTTACCTATTCTATATACTATTAATAGATGGAAGTCTTATGATAATGTAAGTGACTTCTTTATTAAATAATCATTTAGAAGTTTTAAGTATCAGTGCTTTAAGTTTTTCTTTAAGCCATTCATGATCTGGATGTTTAACTGTAGCTAAAAGCCTAAATGATATTTCTTTTGCTGTTTTATCAATTAATTTGTTCATAGTTATTTAATGTTTAGTTAACATAAACTGAGGTTATAATCTATATATTATTTATATGAAACGTATAGATATAACCCCAGTAATATATATTGTAATAATGGTAGTTGTCTTTGCTTTAGGTACTATGTAATTTCACATGCACCACCAGCACATGCAAGTTCACCTTTTAAATCAGTATTATCATCAAGTTCTACAACTTTTGTAAGATCAACAGAAGTTACTGAGCTTATTAGCTCATTGTATTGTTTTTCTGTTATATCTTCAAATGGAGCTTGAGTATAAGTACCACCGTCATATGGTAATACAGATAAACCATTATAATAGTCTCTGTTTTCCCACATCCACTTACCAGCTTTATCCCATTCATTTTCTTTAAGAGATACTGTAGCGGAAACATTATGAGTATTAGAACCTTTTCTATGACCTGGTTTTACCCATTCAGTAGCAATCTTTTTTATTCTCTCTAGTAAGTCAAATGGTGATTCAGTTCTTAAGGTTGAACCTTTTGGTGCTTTTTGAGGAATGCTAATAATTGCAGTGTCATGTCCACGGAATACACAGTCTTCAATAAGCTCAGGATGATTTACAGAAAGATATGTATATATAGCTTCATTCTTACCAACTCTTATTCTTCTTAGATAATAATCATTATGCCAAGCGTGAATACCAGAAGAAGTTCCAAGAGTTAATGATGTAGTTCCTGCAGGTTTTACAGTAGTACATCTTGCTGAAGAGTTAATACCTAATAGTCTAGCAATAAATTCATTTTCCTTCTTTACTATTTTTGCTGCCTCAGCAAGATCTAGAGAAGATACTTTACCACTTGCTATACCGGTCATAGATACACCAATGAGAGCATCTTTTTCAGTTGTTTCTTTCCATATCTGTCTAAGATAATGGAAGTTAGTATAGCTAGCTTGTAATGTACCAATGAAAGAAGCAGCCTTAACTCTTTCATTTAAGTCCTCTTGTGACTCAACATTACTTACGTTAACTTCACAAAGATTACAAAATTGAAAAGGACGTAGTGCAATCTCACAGCATGGATTAGTTCCCCAATCTTTATCATTATTAAAGTATATACCAGGCTCACCAGCACCAGATAACTCAACACGTTTCCATAAATCCATAAAGAAAGACTTAGTTATTTTATGTCTCATAAGTACAGCAGAGTTATTAGCTCTACCACGTTGTGGATTTAGTTCCCACCATGATCCAGATTTACAACCAATCATTTCATCATCATCAGCACTAAATAAACTTATAAGTGCAGCACGCCTAATACCTCCAGCTAATACAGCATCAGCAATATGACAAATCATATCATGAACTTCAAGTGTAGATAATTTATCACCATCTTCTTTATTACTTAATAATCCTTCAAGTTTTAATAAGCATTCTTTAAGTGGCTGAGGTCCAGGAGCTTTACCACCAGATGTAACTAGCCTAGCTCCTTTTGGTCTAATATCAGAAAAATCAAATTCTATTTTAGATGATCTTGCTCCAAAGTAAGATTTAACTAAAACTTTAACAGCATCAGCCCAACCTTCAATAGAATCACCAATTAAATATCTTTTTGATCTTTTTGCAAAAGGTTTATTTATACAAGGAAGCTTATCTACATGATGTTTTTGAACAGAATAACCTACACCAGTACCACCTAAAAGTAAAAACATTGTTTCATTAAATGCATCTAAAGCATCAACTGGTAAGTACGCACAGTTATATACACGGTTAGGACTAACTTCAATTGGTTTACCACCAAACTGCATAGATCTCATAGAAGGTAAAATCTTCTTATCATATACTAGTTTATATACATCCTCTATCTCATTTCCAAGACCAGGATATTTTTTAATATGCATGTTTTTGTTACGAGTGACAAGTTCTTCCCAAGTCTCTCTTCTATTGTGTTCAGGTAAGTATTTTGCATACTTCATATGAACAGTAATTTCACTTAAAATTTTGTTACTTAGATTCATTTTTTTTATTTTTTATTTAGTTTAACAATAGGTGGGATAATTAAGATAAGAAAATAGAATCTACTTTCTTAGTTTTTTTATATAAAATTGATGCAATCATCATTTTTTTATTTTGTTTTTTTTCAGTATATTATATATGTAACTGATAAATTAAGATTGCAAAAATATGGATTCTCAACAAGATATTATAGTAATGGGGTTAAGAATTGACAATATGGAAAAAAAATTAGATGAAATTGATAAAAAATTAGATTCTTTAACCAAAAAATTGTTAGATCCAGATAATGGTTTTGTAACTAGAGTTAACAAGAATACATCTTTTAGAGATAGAGTAGATGAATTCTTACCATATTATGAAGAAACTATTGCAGAAATGGAGTCTCTTAAAAAATGGAAAGATAACGTTACAAAAGCACTTTGGGTAATTTTTACTGCAGTTGTTGGTTGCATAATTAAATTAATGTTCTTTGCATAATGGCACGTTCTAATACTGGCAATACGGGTTTAAATCAACAATTAGTAACTGTTACACCAAATACGTGGACAGATTTATTACCACGTGATTCTGCTAGAACTAACTTTCTAAAAGGAGTTACTTTTAATAAAATAGTAATTCAAAACACAGGAGCTGCAGATATAACTGTGTCAGTTAAGTTAATATCTAGATTACCTGAAAGCCCTAATACAGAATTTGAAGGAGAAATAGTTTCTGATAAAATTATATCAGGAAGCACAAGAAGATCATCAAATGGAATTAGTGCAGGAAAAAATAACATAGTAATGTTTAGTCATGTAATGAGCCCTTCTGTACAAGGCTATGGAAATGGAGGACACGATGCAAATACTATTTCAGATTGGACAGGTTTAACATACACAGGACAAATAGAAATAGATTTTATAAATTATCAATTAGAATTTCCAGATGTACAATCAGTTCAGTTTAAATCTAATGTAGCTAGTGGTTTTATTGCAACATTAGTTTTGAATAAAAATGTACAAAGAATTAGAATGCCTGCAGGAAGTAATGGTATGAAACAAAATTTAATGTAATAAAATGGCAAAGGAATTAAATGAAGAAACAAGTTTTAAAGTAAGCTTAAAAACACTAGGAGGAATAGCAGTTTTAATTTTTACTCTTGTTGGAATGTGGTTTACTTTACAAGCTGATATACAAAAAGCAAAAGAGTTACCAGCTCCACCTGATCCAGAAGTAACACGTATGGAGTTTGATATGAAAGATCAAATGATACGTAGTACAATTATGACAACACAGGAAGATGTAAAAGAAATTAAAGAATCTTTAGAAAAGATAGAAGATAAATTATATAATAGATAATAATGAGAAAAAAATCCACAATACAATTTAAAGGTAATAAACGAACCAAAAGACCTGGAGTACATAGTAAAAATGCTAGCAAAGGTCAAAGTGGTTATAAAACAAAATACCGTGGGCAAGGAAGATAAAAAAATAAATAAATGGAAAACATTTGCAACATACTTGTTTGTGCTTTATTTATCTTTTGCCTCATTAGAGTGTTTTTCACAGATAACAGTGAGACATTTTAATGCAGAATGGAATAGTGCTAATGATGTAAAATGGTTTGAAAAATTAAAAGAGTGTAATAAAAAAAGATTACTAATAGAAGAAAATAATAACCAATCTAAATATGCAATAGCATCAGTACCTACGATAATAGTGTTTAAAGATGGAGAAGAAGTAAAACGTTTTCAAGCAGATTTAAGTTTTAAAATGGTTGCTACTAGAGAAGAGATACAAGAATATATTGATGAACTAATAATGAGTGATTTTTAATTATGAAAAAACTTTTATTTATAATAATACTAATTTTAGCAGCATGCGTAACTCCAAAAAAATGTTGTGCTCAAAACTCCTATCTTGTTATAGAAGCACAATATGATTCATGGGGACCAGCTGAGTCACAGTTTTATATTACAGATGTTCAAGGTGATACTGTATATCATCATCAGCCTACAGTACAAAGTGAATATTTATTAGATACTTTATTTATAGATGCTCAACCACTTACAGCTATTCTTTTAGATCAATATGGAGATGGGTGGCAAGATACAGGTCAACAAGGTTATTTTAGAACATGGAATAATTGCCAAGATACAATAGTAGAATTTATATCTTCACCAACAAATTACTTTGCTACAGAAATAATAAACTTTAATTTAGGACCATGTCAACCTAATGGGCCACCACCAGCACCATGTTTTCCTGCTGCAGTTATAATTAATTTAGATCAGTATCAATCAGAAACATCTTGGGAGATAACTGATTCTTTAGGTTTAGTAGTAGCATCAGGAAGCGGTTATGGATCACAACCAGATTATGCCACTTTAACTGTACCAGTATGCTTACCAGAAGGAGATCTTAACTTTACAATATTTGATGATTATGGAGATGGTATGCAAGGTTCACTTTGGCAAGGTCAAGATGGATCCTATTTTGTTAAACAATGTGGAGATACATTAGTATATGGTACAGATCCGGCTTTTGGTACAGACAGTACTCATGTATTTACTATAGGTGAATGTCCTCCTATATATGGATGTACAGATGATGATTATGTAGAATGGAATCCCTTTGCAGATACTGATGATGGTAGCTGTCAAACATTAAAGATATTTGGGTGTATTGACTCAACAGCATTTAATTATGATTCTACTGCAAATACAATGGATCTTATTCCACAATGTGAATTTACGTTAGTGTTGCATGATCTTATGGGTAATGGTTGGGTAGGATCACACTTATCTCTAGATTTACCTGACACTTCTTTCATATTTACTCACACTGGAGGTTTTAATGATGAACATCAATTTACTATAGATGCTCCAGATCCAGCTGTGTTTAGATTTCATATATCCCCACAAGCAGCACTAACAACTATAGAATGTGGATTTACACTTATTAATCCAGAAGGTGATACATTAATTAGTGTTCAACCACCGTTTATACAGCCTTTGTTTCCTTATGCTTTTGTTACTAATTGTGGTAATACATGTATAGAAAAAGTATTTGGTTGTACAGATAGCCTTGCTTTAAATTATTATGATGAGGCTAATACAGATGATAGCTCTTGTTATTATATAGCAGGATGTATGAATCCACTATATTTAGAATATGATACAACTGCTGATTATGATGATGGATCATGTGCAACTTTAATTGTTGCAGGATGCATGGATTCAACAGCTCTTAATTATGATCCGCTAGCAAACGTAGAAATATCTGGTTCATGTATAGCAATAGTAGAAGGATGTACAAATCCTTTAGCATTTAATTATAATATAAATGCCAATGTTGATGACTCAACATGTGTACCAGTAATTGATGGTTGTACAAATCCTATTGCTCTTAATTATGATTCAACTGCTAATACAGACGATGGAACATGTATATTACCAGTACCTGGGTGTACAGATCCTAATGCGCTTAACTATAATCCACTTGCAAATGTAGATGACTCAACCTGTATAGATATAGTATATGGATGCACAGATGCATCAATGTTTAACTTTAATCCTTTAGCCAATGTAGATAATGGTTCTTGTGAACCTTTTGTTTTTGGCTGTATGGATTCAACAATGTTTAATTTTAACCCTTTAGCAAACACAGATGATAATAATTGCATTCCTTTTATCTATGGTTGCACTGACCCTTCTATGCTTAACTACAACTCCCAAGCCAATACAGAAGATTTTAGTTGCATACCTTTTATTTATGGTTGTACTGATAGTACTGCCCTTAACTATGATCCATTGGCTAATACTGACAATGGTACGTGTATTACTGTGGTTGAAGGTTGTATGGATCAAGTTGCATGGAACTATGAACCGTTGGCTAACGTAAATGATTCTTTATCTTGTTTATATGATGCAGGATGTATTGGTGGACCAGGTATTCCTTATTGGTTAAATGATGGATGTTATGCTTGGGTAATAGACGTAGATGAATATTGTTGTGAAAACAGTTGGGATGCAACATGTCAAACAATGTATGACTATTGTCAATTAGGATGGCCAACTAATATAACTGATTTATCTTCTACAGGTATTGTAGTATATCCAAATCCTACAACAGGTATTTTTAGAATTGATACTAGATTAAATGTAGAAATAAAAGTTATAGACATGCAAGGAAAGATAATTGTAGAAGGAAAGAATTTAAATACTGTTGATATATCAGATTATTCAAATGGTTTATATAATTTATATATAACAACAGATGATAAAATATTTATTAATAAGATTATAAAACATTAATTATGAAAATAGATAAGGATATAACAAAATTACAAGAAGAAACAACAGAAGCTTTACAGCCTGGAACTGTTGTTTATATAGATACTGCTAATAAAAAATATAGAGCAGATACTAGTAAAGGATTTTTTGCTATAACTGCTCTAGAAGATACAGTTCTTGATGGTACAAACTCTAAATGGAATGTAGCAATGAGAGATGCTGCTCTTGCTGCAGGAGTATTAGGTCTTACATTAACTAATACATCAGATATAACAATACCAAAAGGATTAACAGTATATATTAGTGCAGGAACACTAGTTATAAAGTCTGGAAAATGTTTAGCTTACGCTAGAAGAAGTACTAGAACAGAGGCAGAAGGATAATGGATATATTAGGATTAGGATTACCAATAACTAAAGTTCCTTACTTTGAAGGAGCTCCATCATCTCCAGGTGAAGTAGGACCTGCGGGTACTAATGTGCTATGGTTTGATTGGACTGATAGAAATACAGTAGCTTTGTCAGGTAGTCTTATAGAGTCAATTGATAATAAAGCAACTGTAGTACCTTGGAATGATTATAAACTTATTTCTACTGCCGGTCAAGAGCCTGAATTAAGTGGTACAAACGGCCAAAATAATTTAAGTTATTCTTTACATGATACTAATACTGACAAAGCATATACGTTAGTTGATGGAGATAATGGTAATATTTCAGTGCCTTATGGTGAAGATTATACTTTAGTTGTAGTTCAAGATAATGATCAAGAGTCTGGTGTATCAGGTATAACTGGTGGTAGAACTCCTAATGGTTATGCGTTTAGATGGAGTGGTGATGTTTTAATAGGTACTGTTTATGCTCAAGGTGGACAAGCTTCTGATTCTATTAATCCTGTAGGAACAACTGAAAAAGATTTTGGTGTTGCTATACAAAGGGTTGACAATGTTAATGATGAAGTTGAAGTTATATTTAATGGCATATCTCCTAATTCTCCAGGAGCTATAACTGGTGATCCAGTTAATACAGTAAGTAATTTATTTGTTGGTAAAGCAAATACTGCAGGTCAATACTATAAAGGTAAAATTTATGAATTTATGTTATATAAAGCTGCATTAACAGATGCTGAAATTGCTCAATTGCATGCATATATAACAAACAAATACAACTTTCCTATTTAAATTATGATAAGAACAATTATTTTCATATTATTATTCTGTTTTAGTTTTACAGCTAACGGTCAAGTATTTAAAGACTTTTTTAAATATTCTACTTTATACTCATCTGTTAATGGAGGTAATTCAATATCAGATCAAATAGTATACGATGTAGCTACAGGAACTTTATTAAATGAAGTAGTAGAAACTCCTTATAATTATACGTTAACGTTTGGGATTAGAAAGATTCAGAGATTTCAATACGAACCACAATTACCATTTAAAGATGGAACAGAGACATCATTTAACGATGCAGCTACTATAGGAAGAGTAAAGAAAGGGTTTGAGTATTTATTTGAGATTGATTATGCGAGACAACAGGGTAAAGAGTTTGTCAATCAAAATCACTTCTTACGATACAATACTACTAAGTGGATGACACGTGTAGAGTTTATGCAAGACGGTTTTGCAGATATAGAATATTATCAAGCGTCACAAAGATTAAGGTTAAATTCAAAGGGTAAACTCTCTTTTAACGTGGGGGCATGTCAGAGAATATCAGAACCCTATGGATTTAATCCGCTTGAGCAATGGATGCTTTCTAATGGATCATTGCATTATACACAATTGGCCCTAGATCAAGGATACACTATAGAGTTTGATGGTGAAGGCGGGGCAGAATACTTTAATCCTGATGGAGCATCTGTAGCAACTAGTAAAGAAGTATGGGAAGCTGTAGCAGTTCCTGAAATGTTAGTTAACTATGTTGCTGCTGAGAGAGACAAATTACCTAATCAGTGGGTACATTCTCTTATTATAGGTTTTGATTATTATACTTATAATAAAGATATATGGTTACATGCCTGGGGTAATATACTACCCTATCACTATAACGATGGAGGTGAATATTCTTATCACAATTTTAATGATGGTGAGCAATGGTATGATTATTCTGGCGGTATGATCTTTGGTTATAAAGTAACAAGAAATCTTGGTGCATTTGTAGAGGGTAAGTATAATAAATACTGGGACAGAGAATGGTATGATTTTAAATTTGGTATTAACTATAAAGTGTTTTAATTATGGCTAAGAAGAAAAAAACAAAAAGTAAAAAAGATGCATGTTATCACAAAGCTAAAGCTAAGTACAGAGTATTTCCTAGTGCTTATGCTAGCGGATATATTGCTAAGTGTAGAAAACGTAGAGGTAAAATAAAATAATGGCAGTTAGAAAAACAGCAAAAGGAGCAGCTCTTAAACGTTGGTTTAAAGAGAAGTGGAAAGATGAGAAAGGTAACCCTTGTGGATCATCTAAGAATAAGAACACTAAAAAGTGTAGACCTACTAAACGTGTGTCAAGCAAAACACCACGTACATGGGGCTCTTTATCTAAGTCACAAAAAGCTAAAGCTGTTGCAGAGAAGAAAAGAGTAGGTATGGGACGAAGAACTAGCTCTATTAAGAAACGTAAAACAAAATCTAAATCTAAAAAAAAGTAAAATTATGGCAAAAATGAGAGAATATTACAAGAAAGGTGGTCAAAAAAAGGCTGCATGTATAGGTAAAGTAAAAGGTGTTGATGTATGCTCATTAACAATGAGACAACAAAAAACATTAGAAAAACATTCTGTGCATCATACAAAGAAGCATATAAAAATGATGGTTGACGCTATGAAAAAAGGTGCATCATTTGGAGCTTCTCATAAAATGGCACAGAAAAAAGTTGGAAAATAATGGCAAGTAAAAAGAAAGGTGCAATGAAAGGCTGTACAATCAAGAATGGTTGTAAGAGTAAAAAAGGTGGCCTTACTGCTAAGGGCCGTAGAATGATTAATAGAAAAACTGGCTCTAAACTTAAAGCTCCACAACCTGGAGGAGGTAAACGTAAAAAATCATACTGCGCTAGATCAGCTGGTCAGATGAGAATGCATAACGTTAACTGTAGTAAAACTCCAGATAAAAGAATTTGTAAAGCAAGAAGACGCTGGAAGTGCTAATGGCAAAGAAAAGATTAGACATAAAAAAAGCTATAAAAAAGCCTGGCTCACTAACTGCTGCTGCTAAGCGTAAAGGTATGACTATAGCACAATACTGTAAGAACCCGCCTAGCAAAAAGGCTGGTTATAGATGCAGATTTGCTAAAACACTTAAGAAAATTGCTAAAAAACGTAAAAAGAAATGAACTGGATAGGTGAACATATTGTAGATATAATTGCCCGTTTTAGAAATACTATTTTTGCAGAAAAAGATTTAAAGTTAACTCTAAAAAATGCTGCAAGTTTTCCAAATACTACTTCTACTAGAACAACAGCTGGTTTTTCTGAAGATGGAACATTAATTCAAGATTCAAAAGTTATTGTAAAAAAAGTAACAGGAGCTCAAGCTAAAGCTATGACAACTGCAGAAGCTACTTTTATTACTTTAATTCCTGCACCTGGAGCTAATAAAGTTATTGTAGTAAGAGAGCTTGAAGTATTTATTGATAGAGGAACTTGGTCACCAATGAGTGGAGGTCAAGTTAGAGGTTGGGGTGGTAATTTATTACTTGCAATTAAAACTCCTTCTTCACAAGCAAATTTTGAATGGAACACTTATGGAACTCTTCAAAAAAAAATGTTAAATCATACAATTAATAATGTATTTAATACAAGTACTGCAGTTGATACTATTATAGTAAGAGATGCCCCAGTAACTCAAACAAGAGCATATCCTAATGTTCCATTATTACTTAGACCTCAAAATGCAAATACATATGGTCAATTAGTAACTTATAATCAAACTCCAGACGATGATTATTATTTTAGGATTACATATAAGATCATGGACATGAGTAGTGATTTTGCAGCAACAACAACATAAAAATAATAAATTATGGCAGTAACAGTAAATCCCGTACATGCATTAGGAACAAGAGTATTAAAAGTTCGTGAATGGACAGCCATTGATAAATGTGGCTCATCAGTTACTCCTGTGTCTCCTAATAATGCTGACACTGCTAAATTTAAAGAAGTAACATTTACAAACATAGGAGCAGGCCCTTGTACTATACATGTAGCTGTATTTAATAGAGCATCTTTTTCTGGAGGAGTTTTAACAACTGAATTAAATCCTCCTGATATAGCATTGATGTTACAATATAATACAGAGATTCCTTTAGGTGCAACGCTTTCTTTAAAGGATGTTTATATGGATTATATGACATTTGAATGTGGAGATCCCACTAATGAACCTATAGTTGCTGTATGGATAGATACAGTTACTGGAGAAAAAGAAGATGGATATTTAGATGTAATACAAAGAAGATAATTATGTGGAAATTGTTTAAAGATAAAAATGATATAAATGAAAAAAATGTAGTTGGATTTATATCTTTTGCTGTTATGGTACTGTTTGCTATTATAGATTTAGGTACTGCAGTTATGTATATGGGATACGTAGGAGGAGGAGAATTAGAAATTAACGACACTATATATAACTCTTTTGTTATGGTAACATTAGGGTGTTTTGGTATTAGTGCATTTGAAAAAATTAAAAAATCTTAAGGTTATGAAGAAATTTATTTGTATTTTATTATGTAAGATAACGTTTAATAAAGTATGCTTAGGCTGGTGTG
>MDTD01059369.1_pt1 | contig 54666 bp, 45 predicted proteins | sample 811221 | NCBI WGS metagenome assembly MDTD01 (sample SAMN05326646, study PRJNA326480) | marine metagenome | isolation source: seawater | place: Pacific Ocean: South West | collected 2011 | reverse complement strand
TACGGGACCGGAATGCGCCGTTCAGCGCACCTCGTCCCTGTATCTCACGACACCGTCATGAGCTACCGTGCTTTTTGAAACAGGATTGTGTATACAGCCAGGCTATATAATGAAATCGGCGTCCACTCGGGTGCTCGTCTGCCGACGGAGGATGTCGCCCAGCGACTGCTCGAGGAAGCCATCGATGTGTGCGGCGAGATCGTCCCACAGTGGCCTCAGGGAGGTGCCCGGACCTGCCGGTGCCACCGAAAGCGGTCCCTCGAGTTCCGTGAGGACGGCCCGCAGGGCGATCGAGTCGGGCGGCGCGGTGAGTTCGTAACCACCCCGGGCGCCCCGATAGCTGCGGACGAGGCCGCTTCGTTTCAGTGTGCTCAGAATTTGTTCCAGGTAATGTTGCGGGATCTCGTGTCGCGAGGCGATATCCCGAATCTGAATCGGGCCCGAACGGTAGTGCTGCGCGAGTTCGACCACCGCCGTGACACCGTAGATCGCTTTCGCCGAAAGAGTGAACACCGGCTTAATCCTCCCCGAGGGCGTGATCGATATCGGCGATAATGTCCTCGCGGTTCTCGAGTCCGATCGCCAGTCGGACCGTTCCCGGGAGGATGCCGAGCTCCAGCCGCTGGTCCTCGCTCAGCTTCGCGTGCGTCGTCGTTCGGGGATGGGTCGCGATAGACCGCGAGTCACCGAGATTCGACGATCGACTGATCATCTGCAGGCGGTTGATGAATCGCATCGCCGCAGGCTCGCCTCCGGCGACGTCTATCGTGACGAGCCCGCCGCCGTGCCGCATCTGTCGCCGCGCGAGCTCGTGCTGCGGATGGCTTTCCAGAAACGGATACCGCGCCCGTTCGACGGCGGGGTGACCGCTGAGATGGCGGGCGACGGCCTCGGCGTTTTCGCAGTGCCGGTCAACGCGAAGGGAGAGCGTCTCGAGGCTCTTGGAAAGGATCCAGGCGTTGAACGGCGAGAGCGCCGGTCCCGTCTGGCGGGCGAAGAATCGAACATCTGTGATGATTTCCCGTGGACCCAGGATGGCGCCTCCCAGGACGCGGCCCTGACCGTCCATGAACTTTGTGGCGGAGTGAGTCACAATATCAGCGCCGAGGCGCGCCGGCTGTTGCAGCCATGGCGTCGCGAAGCAGTTGTCGACGATGAACAGCGCTCCCGCCTCGTGGGCGATGGTCGCCACCGCCTCGATGTCGATCAGGTCGAGGCCCGGGTTCGAGGGGGTCTCGGCGAAGAACACCCGGGTCTTGGGTCGCAGTGCCCGGCGCCAGGCATCCGGATCGTCCGGCGGCACGAACGTGGTCTCCACGCCCCACTTCGGGAGGATCCTGGTCAGAATCTGAGAAGTGGATCCAAACACCGCCCGCGAGCAGACGACGTGGTCCCCGGCGGACACGAGACTCGCGATCGAGGCGAACATCGCGGCCATGCCCGTGGCGGTGGCGACGCCGTCCTCGGCGCCTTCCATGATGCAGAGCTTTTCGACGAACTCGTCGACGCTGGGGTTGCCGTAACGGCTGTAGACCAGCCCGTCCGCGGCTCCCGCAAAGAGATCCCGGCCCTGTTCGGCGCTGTCGAACACGAAGCTCGAGGTGAGGTACACGGGCACGCTGTGTTCGCGATGCCCGCTGCGGGCAGCCTGGGTTCGGATCGCCCGGGTGTCAAATCCCGGTTCCTGCCGCGCCGCAGCCATCAGGTGTCCCCGTCCCGGTGGATCGTCAGCGTCCACGTGATCTCGACGCTGCAGCTGAGCATGGCTCCGACGGAGCAGTAGCGGTACACCGCGAGATCAAGGGCACGGTGCGCCTTGTCTTCTTCAATATCGCCCCACAGGTCAAAATGGAGGTTGATTGTGGTAAACGGAGACGGTGTGCCCTCGGCGCGTTCGCCGGAGGCGGTCACCCGGATGTCCGTGAGCGTCTGCCGTTGTTTTGCCAGGATCGGCGCCACGTCCATGGTTGCACAGGAGGCCAGGGCGGTCAGGGCGAGCTGCATCGGTCGGAAGCCGAGGTTCTGTCCACCGACGGCGGGCGCACCGTCGATGGATACGCTGTTTCCGTCGTCGTTGGTGGCGACAAAGTGCGACGCATCGTTCTGCCGTCGCAGTTCCACTGACATCTTCATGGGGCATCGTATCAATGTCCTGTTCACAAATCAAGATACTCAACTTATAGTCAGGGTATGAACGTACGAACGATCGAGGAATGCATCGGCAACACACCGCTGGTGCGACTGCGGCGCATGTATACCGGGTCCAACCAAGTGCTCTGCAAGCTGGAGGGGGACAATCCTGCCGGATCGGTGAAGGACCGGCCGGCGTACCAAATGGTGGTGGCGGCTGAGGAACGGGGACGGATCCGCCCGGGAGACACGCTGATCGAGGCGACCAGCGGTAACACGGGTATCGCACTGGCGATGGTGGCAGCGATCAGGGGATACCGCATGGTACTGATCATGCCGGAACACATGAGCGCCGAGCGTCGTGCCCTGATGAAGGCGTACGGCGCCGAGGTGGTTCTGACACCCAAGGAACGCAGCATGGAAGGCGCGATCGATCTTGCCAGGGAGATGGAGAACGACGGGAAAGGCGTGATCCTCGACCAGTTTTCCAACCCAGACAATCCCGAGGCCCACTATCGCACCACCGGTCCCGAAATCTGGCGCGACACCGACGGCACGGTGAGCCATTTCATTGCGTCCACCGGGACCACGGGAACGCTCATGGGCACGTCGCGCTACCTCAAGGAACAGAACCCTGATGTCCGCGTGATCGGGGCCCGGCCCGACGGTCATGGTGGTATTCCCGGCATTCGCGCCTGGCCGGACGCGTATCTGCCGAGGATCTACGAAGAGTTCCGCCTCGACGATCGCCGGGAAGTGTCCCGGGAGCGGGCGGTGGAAACGATGCGCGCGCTCGCGCGGGAAGAAGGAATATTCGCCGGTATCTCCTCAGGGGGAAACGTTGCCGTTGCGCTGGACGTTGCCCGGGAACTCGATGCACAGGGGGTCCGTGACGCCGTGCTCGTGACGATCATCTGCGATCGCGGCGATCGGTACGTATCCACCGGCGTGTTTCCGGCGTAGGTCTCCACAGCCCATCGGAGCCCGGACCGGACACCGGTTCGGGCGTGTTTTGGTCGTTATACTTGACTATCCCATGTGAGTTACTGTATGTACGGAGCAGGAGGATACGATGAAGAGCGACGAAGCACGATACGGGGTGATGCGGCGGAACGGCGCGTGGGCCACCCTGGCCCTGGCGGGGCTGATACTCACAACGGTTCTTGTACCGGCGATGGCGGAAGGGGCGTCGGAGAGAAACGCCGACGCCGCGCCGGATGGCGCGATCGAGCTGGACGTCGGGTACATGCCGATTCTGCCCGTTGCACAGTCCTTTGTGATGGAGCAGGAGGGGTGGACCGCCGAGGCGGGGCTGACGTTCAACATGATTCGATTCCAGAACGGTCCCGCAATGGTCCAGGCGGTGGCGAGTGGCGAACTCGACGTGATGTTCTTCGGCATTGGTCCCGCGATGGTCGCGAGAGGACGGGGCGAGGACATCAAGGTGGTGGCCGCCAGCATCGTGGAACAGATCGCGTTCATCGCCGGGGGAGAACTCGCGTCTGCCTGGGACAGCGCGGACCCGGTGGCCTCCCTGCGTGGATTCGCCGCCGCCGGCGGACGGCCGGTGCGGATTGCGACGTTCCCGGAGGGCTCCGTTCCCCACACGGTATTGCTCTACTGGCTCTCCGAACGCCTCGGGATCGACACCGCCACGCGGGATGAGTTCGTTGAAATCGTTCCGATGGGGGCCGATCAGGTCCAGCAGGCGCTGCTCGCCGGACAGGTGGACGGCGCGTCGATACTCGAGCCGACGCTGACGATCGTCAGGGAACTGGCGCCTGAGACGAGGGTGCTGGCGCGGGCGCCTGAGATGTTTCCGGGACAGCCGGGGGCGGTGCTTGCGGTGCGCGAGTCGGTGATCCGCGATCACCCCGAGGCGGTTCAGCGTCTTGTGGATCTTCATGTGCGGGCGACGGAATTTCTGAACACCCGGCCGGAAGAATCCGCCCGCCATGCGCTGGCGTACATCGGGGCGGGGCTGGTGGAGGTTGAGACACTGGAGGCGGCGATTACGTCACCGTCCACGAACTACACCGCCGATCCCCGGGAGATCGTGGAACCGACGCGGCGCATGCATGATTTCCAACTGGCACAGGGGTCACTCGCGCAGCCCGTTGACCTGGACGCGCTGTTCGAGTCCCGATTCTACGAGGCAGCCGTCGCGGAATGATGGACTGGCGACGGATCGTCCGCGGCGTGGGCGGAATCGCGGTATTCCTCGGTGTCTGGGAACTCGCGGTTCGCTGGGGGGCGCTGTCGGCGCGGCTCGTGCCGCAGCCGTCGGCGCTTCCGGCGAGGTTCGCGGCGGAAATCGGCAGCGGGGTGTGGGGACGGATGGTCCTCTCCAGTCTGTCGCACTACGCCCTCGGATGGTCGATCGGAACGGCGGCGGGGCTCTTGATCGGTTTGACCGCCGCGATCTTCCCACGCCTCAGGGACTGGCAGGCGGGGCTTGTACGCGTGTTACGACCGATTCCGCCCCTGGCGTGGATCCCGTTTGCGATCATCTGGTTCGGCATCAACCGCAGCAGCGCCGCGTTCATCATCGCCATCGGCATATTCTGGATCAACTACTTCGCGACCTTCGCGGCCATCCAACAGGTCGATCCCGGGCTGGTCGAAGTGGCGCGGGTGTTCGGTCACGGAGGCTTTGGTCCCCGGGTGTGGCGGGTGATCCTTCCGGCGGCGGCGCCGGGCATTCTCACCGGGGTCCGGACCGGTCTCGGACAGGGATGGATGACGGTTGTGGCGGCGGAGCTGTTCGGGATTCGCGGGATCGGGCAACGCATGATGGAAGCGTCGGGGCTGTTGGCGATCGACGTGGTGGCGGTGTACATGCTCACGATTGCGGTGCTTTACGGTGCCACGGAGGGGGTGTTCCTGCTGTTTCAGCGGGCGGTGGTGCGATGGACCGAGTAGTGTCGTTGGAGATCTCGGGGGCCTCGATCGCTGTCGGGGATCCGCCGGGACACACAATTCTCCGAAGTCTCGATCTACGGGTAGCGCCGGGCGAGTTCGTCGTTCTCTTCGGGACCTCCGGTGTGGGAAAGTCGACCCTCTTGCGGGCGGTGGCGGGCCTCCTGACCCCGATTGCCGGTGAGATCAGTCTGCCGTCGGTGGAGGAAGCCGGCCGTCGGCGGACGGCGATGGTGTTCCAGGATGCGCGCCTCTTCCCGTGGCGCACCGTTCGTCGCAACGTCGCCCTGGGGCTGGAAGGGCTGCGGTTGCCGCGCGAGGAGTGCGAGCGTCGCATCGACGACGCCCTGGCACTGGTCGGCCTCGGTGAGTACGGACATCGGCGACCTCACGCACTCTCCGGCGGGCAGCAGCAACGCGTCGGTATCGCCCGTGCCCTGGCGGTCCACCCGACATTGCTGCTCATGGATGAGCCTTTCAGCGCCCTGGATGCGATCACCCGCCGGGCACTGCAGGACGAACTGCGCCGGATCTGGCAGCAGACCGGATCGACGGTTCTGTTCGTGACCCACGACGTGGAGGAAGCCGTGCTGCTCGCCGACCGGATCGTGCTCCTGGCAGGATCCCCGGCGACGGCGGTGGAGGAGTATCGTCCGGGAACGGAACGCCCACGTAGGCTCACGGATCCGGAGACCACCACCCTCTGCAACCGGATTCGCGCCGACCTCTACGCCTACCACAGTGGCGACGGCCTGTGAGATGTCGCGGCGGTTCCGGGCACTGCGTCAGCGTGGAACGAGGACCCGTCCCCACAGCGGCGGAACCGCGATGGTGTCGCCGCCGCCGAGGCCCTCGTCGCCATTCAGCGCGTCGCGGTAGTCGCCCGGCGGAACCTCCAGGGTAGACGGAGTGTCCGCGGCGTTCACGGCGACAACGGCACGTCCGCGGCGAAACGCGAGAAGCGTGCTGGAAACCGTGAGCTGCTCGTAGTCGTCGCCGGCCAGGTCCGGAACCTCCCGGCGGAGCGCCGCGAGTCGCGCGATCGCCGCGCGGAGATCCGGGTGCGGGCCGTTGTGGAGTTCAGCCGGCGTGCGTGGCGGACGGAGATTCCAGTCGTCGGAGCCGCCCTTTTCGCCGGGTATCCCCGTCTCGCTGCCGTAGTAGATCGCCGGTGTGCCGGGCATTGTGAACAGGAGCACGTGCGCCGGATAGAGGTGGCGCGGATCGTTGAGGATCGAGGCGATACGGTTCACGTCGTGGTTGTCCACAAAGTTCAGCAGGTCGAGACCGCGGTAGATCCCTCCCGGTCCGAACTGCCGCTGCAGGGAGTGAGCGATCTCGAAGTAGTTGTGATCGTTGTGCGATGAGTACAGTCCCTTGTACGCCTCGTAGTTGGTGGTACCGTCGAGCCTGTCCCGCCCGCAGATCGCGCCATAGTCGCCGTGGACCATTTCGCCATTCAGCCAGAACCGGCCGTTCCCGAAAGGAAGCGTGCGGCGGTACCGCTCGTCCACGTGTCGCCGCAGCTGCGGCCACAGGTTCGGGGAGATCACGTCGGCGGCGTCGAGACGCAGGCCGTCGACCCCGAGTTCTTCAATCCACCGCGTCGTCGCCCCCATGATGTACCGAACGACATCGGGCTGCGTCGTGTCCAGTTTGACCAACGCTCCGTGGCCGTCCCATGTGTCGTAGTCTACGCCGTCTCCGGCGGGACCGGATCGATCGAAGCGAAGACCGGAAAACCAGTGGCAGTACGGTGACCGTTCGCGTTGTGCGAGGACGTCGCGAAACGCGAAGAACTGACGACCGACGTGGTTAAATACCGCATCCACGAGGATGCTGATCCCTGCATCGTGAAACGCCTCAGAGACCGCCGCGAGATCTTCGTTGGACCCCAGGCGCGGGTCCACGGTGTACAGGTCGATCGTGTCGTACCCGTGAGATTCCGAATGGAAGACCGGACCGAGGAGAACCGCGTCGGCCCCGAGGCCGCGAATGTGGGGGATCCAGTCGATCAGCGAGCGGATCGTGGCCGGCTCCTGATGCGCGGGAGGTGCTTCGCGGACGGTGTGAGCCGCTCCGAGGGCGCCCAGAGGAAACAGGTGGTACACCGGCCCGCAAAATTCCGGCTTCGGGTGATATTCGGACATATAGCCTCCTGCGGCATACCATATACCGACCGGTAGGTATAGTCAACACCGACCGCTACTGTTCGGCGGTCAGAAAATCCCGTAGAGAAATGTCTGTGCCGCCTGCGCGATATCGGGGCTGTCGGAGGCGGGAGGCGGCGTCGATGTGTCGAGGTACATCGCGAGCGCCACGGCCTGGCCGAGAAATCCTACCGCCAGAAACGCCTCCTTTCCGGCGAGGTTCCCGTGGTGGGTCGCGGCGCGAACGAAGAATCCTGTGAGAACAGCGCGAAGACGTTCGATTGCAGGCGCGCCGGCGCGTCGGAGAGCAGAGCCGGTGGGCGGGTACAGGAGTTGCAGCGCCAGCTGAAAGCGTGACGGATCGGTCCTGGAAAACGCGATTATTGCGGCGAAGAGGCGGCGGATATCCCCCACCAGGTCGCCGGAGTAGGGCAGTACGTCGGCCGTGTCGGGTGATGATTCGTCCGACACGGCGCCCATCGCTTCCACGAGCCCGGCGATCGCGTCGGCTGCGACCCGCGTCAACAGGGACTCCTTGTTCCCGTAGTGATAATAGAGCGAGGGTTTCGTGATGCCGGCGACGGTGCAGATTTCCTGTACACCGACCGCCTCGTATCCCAGCCTGGCAAACAGGTCGCGGGCGGTTACAAGGATGTCATCTCTGGTACTCATGAACGGGCGCTATTGTAGCGCGGACCGTGCTGAAGCCGCCACGTCGGTGTCGGGGGCTACCGCCGCCGCCCGGCGATATGCATCAGACGCCGCTGAGGCGTCGGTCGTCCGGAGCGCCTCTCCCAGCAGAAAGAGTGCAAGCTGCGCCGTCAGGGGATCGCGGTCGGCCATCGCCGGATGCGCGTCAAGGAGGTGGTTCAACACCGCCACCGCCTGGCCCGGTTGCCCCGCCCGGGCGAGAACGTCCCCGGCGAGAAGCGCGTACTCGGTGAAGTATGCCGCCTCCGGCGCCGGTGCGATCGAATCAAGCACCTCCGCGGCGGAGTCCAGCTCGTCGAGCATGTAGAGGGAGTACGCGAAGAAATACCCGGCGCGGTCCACGTCGGCCCCGGTGGCGAACTCGTACGCGTCCTGAAAATCGAACGATGCCTCCTCGACGCGGCCATCCCGGAGCTGAGCGATCCCCGACGCGATCAGTTCCGCGGGGCTTTCGTCGCCTGCCCAGTCGATGGTGGGCTCCGCGGCGGCCTCCGACGCCCTGACGCCGGCGGCGACGGTATCAGTCTCCGGGGATGTGGTGGGTTCCGTGAGACGTCGGAACGTGGTGCCCAGGATTCCGCGGACGTCGGTCCCGCTCGCCGCGGGGCCTGCTCCGTCGATGCGTGCCTCTCCGGCGGTGTCGAATCGAAGCGTACGGTTGCCGTGGATCACTTCGAGGTAGGCTCCCTCGCCGAGGCGAACGCGACCGTCTGCGGGAACGGTGTCACCGATATCGGCCGGCGCCCAGTGCCCGTCGACGAGCAGGTCAACCGGTCCTTCCAGGTAGACAATCCGTGCTTCCTGTGCCGCAAGAACGGCTCCTGCGGCCAGGAAGAATGCCAGCACCAGCGTTCGAACTCTGTAGCGTTGCGCCATCGTAGCCTCCCGCACCAATCCTACCACATCGGTCCGGAGGATTTCCGCTTGCCAAAACCCCGGGGGTTTGGTGCAATGGTTGCACCAATCCGATCGCGTATCGGATATCCAACGTATCGGAGGAAGACGCGTGATCGGAAACCAGGCGTACCAGAAGACCATGAACCTCGCCCTGGTGATGCGGGCGATCCGCGATGTTCCCGGAATCAGTCGTACGGAAATCGCCACCGCCACGGGTCTCACCAAGTCCACGGTGGGTAATCTGGTGCGGGAACTCACCGGCCGGGGGTTGGTGGGCGAGCACCGGACCGGAAACGGCGGCGGGGCAGGGCGGCCGCGCGTCGGTCTGACCCTTGCCTCGCGCACCGTTCGCGTCCTCGGAGCCGAGTTGCGCTCCGATTCGGTGGCCGTGGTGACGGTCCGTCTGGACGGGTCGGTTGAGAGCCGGTTCCGGGAGGTGATTCCCGACGGTGAGCATTCGCTGAAACGCGCGTGGCGTGCTGTTCGCTCCGTCCTCGGGACGATTGCGCCCGCCGGGTGCATCGGTCTGGGACTGGCCGTACCGGCGACCACGGATCCGATTCACGGTCGTGTACTCGACTCGGAGGACTTCGATGTCCGTGGATTCGCGGCGGAACCTCTGGTGACGCCGGGCGGTACGTGCCCCGTGGTGCTCGAAAACGACGCCAACGCCGTGGCGTGGGGCGCTCTGGGAACGGAGGATCGGTCGACGCGACCGGGGGGTATCGATCTTCTGGCGGTCATCGGTCGCCGCGATGCCGGCGCCCTTCGCGTGGGCACCGCCGTGGTCATCGGCAGCCGCGTGTACTACGGTGCGGACTTCGGTGGCGGGGAGTTCCGGTCATCGGGCTGGCGCAGTGGGATGCACGTGGAACTCGCCTCGGCAACGGCGCCCGACGTGCGCGACGCGCTGGTCGAACTCCTGGCAAACCTGTCGGTGCCGATTTCGATGCTCCGGCCGCGTCGGGTGGTGCTGGGTGGTGACCTCGTCACTCATCGCGGCACGATAGACGCGATTCTGGCCGACGAGCTGGCAGGTGCCTACGTGGATCCGCGGGTGAGCGGCGTTCCATTCGAAGCCGCACCGGAGGGGGAGTACGCCGCCGCCGCCGGCGGGGCCCGAATGTTTCTGGAGCACCTCTTCGCCGTACCGGCGGTGGATGTCGCGCGGCCGGACGAAATTCCCTCGTGGCAGGAAATCGGAAATGGCGGGCCGGAGATCGCTTGACATGTGAACGCCGCGGCGTGATAATTAATTAATGCAGTGCACTAATATAAAACCGTGCCACGCACGGGACGAGGTGATCGCGTATGCGTGGTAACGTTCTCGTGGGGCAGTCCGGAGGACCCACCGCCGTGATCAACGCCAGCCTGGCGGGCGTTGTGCGTGCGGCACGGGGCGCCGGGTTTGGCGGCGACCCGTCCGACGGCCGGATTCTCGGTATGCGCTTCGCGATCGAGGGCTTCATGGAGGAACGGCTGGTTGACCTCGGGGCGCTGGGGCACGACGATCTCGACCTGCTCAGGCACACACCGGGATCCGCACTCGGGTCCTGCCGCTACAAACTCAGGGACGAGGACCTTCCCCGTATTCACCGACTGCTCGAACGTTACAACGTTCGGTACCTGTTCTACATCGGTGGCAACGACACGATGGACACGATTCACCGGATCAGCCGGTACTGCGCCGACCACGGATACGAGCTCCGCGGTGTCGGCATTCCGAAGACGGTGGACAACGACCTGTATGCGACCGACCACACCCCCGGGTTCCCGTCAGCTGCGCGGTATGTGGCTCTCTCGGTCGCTCAGGCCGGTCGTCTGGCCCGGGACATGCAGCGCGTCGATCGCTTTCTCGTTCACCAGACGATCGGGCGCGACGCAGGGTGGCTCGCCGCCTCGGCGGCGCTTGCTCGTCGTCGGGACGGAGATGCCCCGCACCTGATTTACGTGCCCGAGCACCCGATTGAGCGGGAGCAGGTGCTGGCCGACGTCGAACGGGTGATCGGGCAGTACGGATGGGCCTCGATCGTCATTGGCGAGGGAACCACCTGGACGGACGGGACGCCGGTGTCGGCGGCGGCGGAGACGGACCGTTTCGACAACGTGGAGTTTGGTGCCATGAGCGGTTCGAGTGCCGCCCTCAACCTGCATCGGCTGATCTCCTCCGCCACGGGCTACCGTGGCGAGTTTCAGATTCCCGAGTCGATGCCCATGAGCGCCGACGACCGACGCGGACCACACGACGCCGACGAGGCGTACGCGTGTGGCGTGGAGGCGGTCCGGCGAGCGCTGATGGAGGAGGACGGGGTCATGGTCACGATAGAGCGCGTCGCCGGCGCCCCCGCCTACGAGGTAACCTACGGCAGCGCGCCGCTGGCGGACGTCGCCGTCCGGGCACGGCCGATGCCGCCGGAGATGCTGACGCCGGGATATGTTACCGACGCCTTTCTGGAGTATGCACGCCCGTTGGTGGGGGACATGCCCTCCTACCTCGACCTGGCGGGATTCGAGATTCCCACATCCGACAGGAGTACACAATGAACACGACCGATACCTATTCACGATTCGCCCTGTGCCGCGAGATGATGGAAACCGCCGACGTCGTTCGCCGGTTCGAACGGCGGGCAGTTACCGAACACCTGCCTCAGGCCCGAAAGGTCATGCTCTCCGGCGAGGGGTCGAGCCGCATCTTCCCCGCCAAGCGCCTCATCTCCGACGCCCTGCGACGCGGGTGGGATCAGACGATCGTCACTGAAGGCGCCACGCAGGCCGCGGAGTACGACCTGGATGCCTTCCACGTCTATGTGGCCAGCAACTCCGGCAAGACCGCCGAAGGCGTGCGACTCCTGCGGTCGGTCCGAGCGGCCCGCACCACCGGTGTGGTCGCGTACTCCGGGACGCCGATCGCAACGGAGGCAGATTCGGCATACGTCCTGGGATGCGGTCCCGAGGACGCTGTCGCCGCCACGAAGTCGGTGGTTGAACAGGCGCTCTTCTACGACGAAGTGTTTCGGCAGGCAAACGACGCCGACCCGGTTGACGTCGGAGCCCTTGGAGACGCGATCGCTGCAGTCCTGGGGCAGTCGGTGCCCGATGAGATCATTGACGCCGGAGTCAAGGCGCCGGTGCTGTACTTTGGCGGACGAAACGACGGTGTCGCCGAGGAACTGACGCTCAAGACCAACGAAATCACGCGCAAGCGGTCGGACTATCTCGAAGGCACCTACGCGGTCCACGGTATCGAGGAGGTTATGAGCCCCGATCAACTGGTGATCCTGATCGATCCGTTTCCGGAGCAGGAGGAGAAGTTTCGGACGGTGCTGGTGGACGGCGTAGGGCTCTCCGTTGTGGCGGTGTCGAGCCGTCAGACGACGTTTCCGACGATGGTGATTCCGGACCTCGGTCCGCTCACCCCGTACCTGCAGCTCGTGGCCGGGTGGAGCATCCTGACCGAAATCGGAATCGGCTCCGGGATCGATCTGGACACGCCGGACCGCGCACGGAAGGTGGGAAATGAGTTTGTCGGGTAACGGCTCCGGCATCGTTCGCCGCCGCTCGGTGGACGGCCGCCTGATCGAGGGAGGATTCGCCGACGCACTCCCGGACTGGCACGGTGAGGAGCGCTGGCTCTTTCTCTCACCCCACGACGACGATCCCGCCGTGTCCGCGTCCATGACGCTGGCGGCGGCGGTGTCGACAGGGGTGCAGATTCGTGTCCGGATCGCCACGGACGGCAGCATGGGCTACACCAGCGCCGTGGGGGCGGCGGAGATCGTCGCGCGGCGGCGGGAGGAAACCCTTCAGTCGTTCAGCCTCCTCGGGATCGACGACGTGGACTGGTACGACTACCCCGATGCGCGGCTGCACCTCTGGCGCGGCCGGATGCCGCTGGACGAGGCGCCGACGGCGCCGCACGTGGTGGCGGGGTACACCGGGCTCCAGAACAGTATCACCGCAGAACTTCGCGACTTCCGGCCCACACGCGTTCTGATTATGTCCGATGCCGACTACCACCCGGATCACAAGACGGTCCACGGTGAGGTGATGATCTCGATCTTTCACGCCCAGGGTGACGTGTGGCCGGAGCTCGGTCCGCCGACCGCCACGGTTCCGTGGGTTCACGAGTTCGCCGCCTACGCCCCCTTTGTCGGGGAGCCTGACATTCAGTTTGCCGGGTCCGCGGCGGTCTTCGAACGAAAACTCGCGGCGATCGAGGCGTTCTCCTCCCAGACCCAGATCGCACGTCTCGTGGACGCGGTGCGGGTCGCCGGACCCCAGGAGTACATGCGAAGCTATCCGTTCGAGACCTACTCACCGGAACGCTACGCGGGCCTCTTCCACCAGGGAGGGTGGCCGGGTGATCTGGATCCGTGACGAGTCCGGCGCCGCGGCGGCGATCGACCTCGACGCCGGAGGTGCCGTCCGCTCGCTGACGCTCCGCGCCGACGGGGATACAGCTCTCGTACCCGTCCTGACAACACCGACCGTCGCGGAGTCGGAACCCGGCGCACAGAACTCGGAGCCGTGCGGGGCGGGCGCGGCGGTACCTGTCGCTGCGGGCTCCGGTACCACCGCGGCGCGCGACCCGCGAACGGTCGCCGCCATGGGCGATCTCTTCGCCGGGCGGTGGCTCGCGCCGTTTGCCGACCGCATCCCCGGGGGCGTGTACGACTGGTACGGAGCGGACTACCGTATTGCGCCCAACGACCACGAAACGGGTGACGCGATCCACGGCTTCCTCTACCGCTGCCCCCTGGAGGTTGTGTCGCAGTCCGCGTCGCGGGTGCGTCTTGTCGGCGAGATGCCCGCGACGGAAGGGTACCCGTGGCGTACTCGGGCGGAGGTGTCCTGCGCGATCCGTGCTTCGCGTCTGGACGTGGAGCTCGCGGTCACGTGTCTCGAGGGTCCAGGGAGTCCGGCTCCCGTAACGATCGGGTGGCATCCGTACTTTCGACACCCCGATGGTCTCGCCCTGATTAACGATGCGGTTCTGGAAGTTCCTGCGGATCGCTACCTGGAAGCAGACGACGACCTGGCGCTCACCGGGCGGCGTCCCGCGGTGGCGGGGTCGGCGTTCGACTTTCGGCGTCCGCGCCCGATCGGTGCGGTGGAACTGGACGTTGCGCTGGAACGAGACGGCAACGACGGGCCCGCACGACAGGCGGATACGTCACCGGTAGGAGCGTCACCGGCAGGCGCCTCACCAGTGATGATCGCGCGCCTCGGCGGACGGGAACGTGAGGTCGTGGTGGAAGCCGATGGTGCCTTCGGCCGCGTGCAACTGTTTGTGCCTCCGGATCGCGACTGCATCGCCCTGGAGCCGGTAAGCGCACCGGCGGCGGCGTTTTCGGACCCCGGTCTGGGACCGGCGGCGCTGTACCCCGGGGATTCGATCCGCGGTTCTGCCCGGGTGTCGCTGCGCCGCCGTGGTGATGCGGACTTCCAGCGACGATGACCCCCAAGCAACGATGACCTACTGTGACAGCGCCGTATCCACCGTGGTGTCCGCAGCCCGTGCCGTCGCCGATGCAATCGCCTGATCCGCCAGGACCGCTGCCCCGACGACGTTCGCGTTCAGTCCGCGCTCGTCGATCGCGCTCGGACGAAGATAGTTGAACAGCCCGAACTTTCCGAGAAAGCGCTGGGTACTGGGTCCGAAGTAGGGGAGTGCGTAGCTCGGTTTGCCGCCGAGACAGATCGGGACGCCGTCCACCAGGCCATCGGCGGCGGCGCGCTTGATCATGTACCGGGTGGCGTGCGCCAGGATCTTGCCGTAGAGCCGGTCGGTGTTCACCGCCGCCTCGACGCGCATGCTTGAGAGTTTGGAAATGTACTTGCCTGCCCGGGTGGGGTCTGCCATCTCGTTGAGTTCATCCATGTCCAGAAAGCGTTCGTAGAAATCGTCGTCTCCTACCACCGCCCGAAACAGGCGCCGGCGTCCGGGACCGCTGAGAATCACCTCGGCGCGAAGACTCTCGGGATCGCCGGAGGGTCCCAGCAGCGCGCCGGGGTTGCCGTCGAACTCCTCGAGAAGGTGGTATTCGAGCCGTTCGTAGTTGGCACCGACGTCCATGAACACTTCCCGGAGCATCATCTTTGACAGGGGAATCGCGTATCCGGGCTCACTGGTGGGGTGCAGGGCGGCGTCATCGCCGTCCCAGTCGGTGGCGGGAAACATGACCCGTCCGTCGGAGGAGATCCAGGCGCCGCCCCACCCTCCGCCGAAGACCCAGTACAGGAGTTCAACGTGCAGGACGCTCCACTCGGCGAGGCCACCGGCGTTGGCATCGTTGTCTATCCCCACCGGCACGCCGTAGTGCGCCTGCAGCCATTCGCGGATGTTCCGTCCCTGCAGGACGGGAACGTTGGCAATGAGCAGGAACTCGCCGGAGGAACTGAGGATACCGGCGGTGGCGACACCGATGCCGCGGAGCCCGGAGGGGGTCTGACCTGCCGCGCGGATCACCCCGTCGATGCGTGCCACCAGGGCTGCGGTGTAGGCTTCGAAGGACGCGCCGTAGTCGCGCAGCAGGAGATCGTCCTCGGCGACGATCTCCGATGGGGAGGCGCAGAGCGCAACCTTGGTGCTCTGGCCGGCCCCGATGTCGATCGCGATCGTGTAGTCCATTGGGTGGATTGTACCCGATGGTGTCAGCGAAAGCCACCGGGGTACACGTTGTGTCCCGTTCGCAGGAGCGCAGCGCGTAGACGATTCAGCCGTGCGGTGATTCCGTCATCTCCGGCGCCTGGACGGCCGGTCCAGAGACCATCGGCAACCGCTGCGAGGCGGAGATACGCCATGTACTCGACCTGTCGGTGGTGAGGGATGCCCTCTGTCCACAGGTTCGCCTGTCCCCCGAGGATCGTCCCGGCGGCGTCGCTGACGGGGGCGTGGGCCGCAACGTAGGTGACCGGCGCGAACCGCGTGCTGTCCTCCACGGTGCAGACGCCGATGCGTCCCGGTTCCAGGGCGGAATCGAGGTGTTTGTGATCGAGGTACGCCGCCTTGCCCTCCGGCGCCAGAACGAGGTCGTAGCCGCGTTTGAGCGCGTTGGCGGCGCCCTCGGGGCCGCGCCAGTTGACGATGATCGTCTGTTCCGGAAGGGAGAGACCGGACGCCTCGTCCCAGGCGATCGGGCGCCTCCCGAGTGCCAGAACCGACTCGGTCATGCGTCGGACGATCGTCTGATACGGGTCATCCAGCGTGCTGCACTGTTCGCATGCGTGCCACGGCTCCGGCGGCACCTCGTCACCTCCAACGTGGATGTAGGGACCGGCGAAGAGGTCCGCCACGGCGCCGTAGACGCGCTCCAGCATCGTCTGTACGGATCGCGAGCTGGCGCATATGACAGCCGGGAAGATGCCCCATCTCGTTTCCACCGCCCATTCTCCGCCGGCACACGACAGCTCCGGGTAGGCGCTGAGAAGGGCCGAGGCATGCCCCGGCAGGTCGACCTCCGGTACGGCGGTGATTCCCAGGAGGCGACACTCGCCGTCCAGCCGTCGGAGCTCATCGGACGAGTACGCGCCACCGATGACCTGGTTGTCGCTCGTTCCTGCCGGTCGCCAGGCGCCGATTTCGACGAGGCGCGGGTAGTCCGGAACCGGCACGCGCCAGCCCTGATCGTCGGTCAGGTGGATCTGGAAACGGTTGAGACGCATGAGCCACAGGTAGTCGACGACGCGGTCCAGCGATTCCATCGGGAAGAAATGGCGCGCCACGTCGAGCATGAAGCCGCGCCATTCCGTGGCGGGGGAGTCGGCGAGCTCCGCCGCCGGCAGACGGTCATCGTCGGAGAGGAGGATCGCCTGGCAGAGGGTCGCCAATCCCTGTGAGGCGCCGTCGCGGTCGGCCGCGGTGAGGTCGATGCCGTCCGGCGCCACCCGCAGGCGGTACGCATCCCGTTGCGCCGGGTCAAGGGTGACGCGAAGGGTCGGCGAGGCCGCGGCGCCGGAACCGCTTCCGGGGACCGGCGCCAGCCGGGTGCGCCCGTCGAGGATCCGCTCAAACGCGGCGCCCACGCGGGCGATCCACGCCCCGGCGTCACCGATCTCGGCGGCGACCGACACCGGCAGTTCGGCGGGAATAGTGAACGCGCCGGACCGTTCGGAGACGGTGCGCGGTCGCGGGGTGATGGCGGGCCAGACTGATGCATGCATGCGGCTATTCCTTGATCGCGCCGGCGGCGAAGCCTCGTTTGAGTTGCTCATGAAAGAACACGTAGAACAGGATCATCGGGAGCGTGGCGATGACGAGGGCCGCAAACAGCAGCCCGTAGTCTCGCGACATGCCGCCGGCAAAGGCGTTCACGCCGACCGGAAGGCTCCTGAGGCTCTGCTTGCTGGTGAGTACGAAGACGAAAACGAACTCGTTCCAGTTGTTGACGAAGGAAAAGATCGTCATCGTCGCCACCACCGGCGCGCTGATCGGTCGGATTACGTGCCAGAAGATCTTCAGGTACCCGGCACCGTCGATGCGGGCGACCTCCTCCAGGGAATCCGGGATACCACGAATGAACGAGGTGGCCAGATACACCATGAAGGGCAGGCCGAAGGCAACGTACGGCAGGATGACCCCGAAACGGGTGTCATCTATCGACAGGCGCGTCTCGAGGATGAACAGCGGTACCAGTACGGAATGCGCCGTCACCAGCAGGCCCATGATGAAGAAGGTGTACAGGTAGCCCGAGATGCGGTAGCCGAACTTCCCGAACCCGTATCCGGCGCCCAGCGCCAGAAAGACGGTGATAACGGTGGCCGACGCGGTGTAGACGACACTGTTGATCGTGTACAACCCCAGATTCCCCAGACGCCACGCCTTGGTGTAGTTCTCCACGAACAGTTGCGTGGGGAGCGCGAACACATTGCGGATGATCGCGGGGTGCGGTTTGAAAGAACTGTACAGGAGCCAGATCAGCGGCGCCAGGGTGAGAAAGGTGAAGAACACCATGAACACCGACGCAAAGATCCGCCACGCGAGGACGTCGCGGCTCCTCGAAATCCCGAGGGTCATTTTAGACATAGCGAGCCTCCAGTCTGCGGAACACGGACTGTACGGCGGTGATCAGTCCGAGACTGAGGAAGACGATCATCATCGATACCGCGCTTCCGAAGCCGTAGTTGTAGTACTTGAAGGTGTTGAGGTACATGTAGATCGCGATGACCTCGGTGTAGTGTGCGGGGCCGCCGCCGGTCATGGCGAAGATCAGGTCGAAACTCTTGAGGCTTCCGGCGATCGCAAACACCGCCGTGGTGAAGACGATATTCACCATTTGGGGAAGCACAACCCTGAACAGAATCTGGTGTTCCCGGGCCCCGTCGATGACGGCGGCTTCGATGACACCAGGGTCGATTCGCTGGAGATTTGCCAGGAAGATGACCATATAGATTCCGGTGTACATCCACAGGATGACGAACAGGATCGGGACGATCGCGAAGGTCCGGTCCTCGAACACGGAGAGGACGAAGCGTGGATCGTCGCGGATTATTCGCATGAGCTGCGTAAAGAGACCTGCCGGAGAGAAAATCTGATTCCACAGTTTGGCGACGACGATCGCCGAGATCGTGATCGGCAGGAAGATCATCGTCTCGAAGAAGTCATGGCCACGGACCATGCGCCGGTAGATGATGTAGGCCAGCGCAAAACCAAAGGGAATCTGACCGAACACGGAAATGGCGACGATCAGCAGATTGTTCCGCAGACCGAGGCGAAAGACCGGATCGGAGAGCATTCGGGTGTAGTTTTTCAGCCCGACAAACTCGGGTACGCCGAGGCCGCTCCACTCGGTGAAGCCGGCTACGAGGCTGAACACGATCGGAAATATGATGATTGAGGCATAGATCAGTACCGACGGACCGACCAGCATGCCGTAGGCGATCTTTTTTTCTCGCGAAGCTGTCATGTGGTTCCTCGTGGGGGAGGGGATGGGGTCCGGCTCCGCCGGGCGGGATGCCCGACGGAGACCGGAACCGGACCTGTCTGAATCGGATCGATCAGCTGCGGCTGGAGTCGTTGGCGGCGACCCACGCTTCGTAGCGATCTCCGACTTCCTGAGGAGTCACATTGCCGAACATCATCTCCTGGAGGAGCGGATGCAGGACGCCCATGCCTTCCGCGTCCATGACGGCGTCGATGACGTACCCACCGGGCGTGGAGCCCAGGAAATCAGCCAGCTTGACGGTGAGAACGGGGGAATCTTCGGGGAGCGGGATCTGCACCGCAGGGAGCCATCCCTGTTCGGCCTTGATCGCCGATCCTTCGGGGCCGGCGAAGAAATAGATCCATTCCCACGCCGCATCAGCCTCGGCGCCTTCGAGGTCGGCGTTCATGCCGAATCCGGTACCGGCGACCACCGCGGTGGAATCCGGGATACCGGGCTCCTGCGGGAGTGCGGGGAAGACGTGGTACGACACGTAGTCGTACTGGTCATCGGTCATTTCTCCGGTCAGGTTGGCGGTGCGCCAGCCACCGTCGATGAAGTAGACCGCGTTCTCGGTGACGAAGTCGGTCAGCGCCTGACCGTAGGCAGCCTGGTTGATGCCGGGGCTGAACATTTCGTTGTCGTACAGCGCCTTGATCACGCGAAGTGCGTTCACGAACTCGGGATCGCTGAAACTGGCGTCACCAACGCGCGCGGCGTCCAACCATTCGCGGCCGCCGGTGCGGGCAACCAGCGCGCTCAGGAGGCAGCTCTGCATCTGCCAGCCGTCTCCGTTGTCCATTGCGATCGGGATATATCCCGCTTCGCGAATGACCTCACCCTGTGCGATCAGCTCTTCGAGGGTCTGGGGAAACTCGAGTCCGAGTTCGTCCATCAGACGGTCGTTGGAAAACATGACGTGGGTCGCAGTGACCTGTTCCGGAAGCTCATAGATCTCGCCATTGGCACCCTGCGGAGCCAGCGCGGCGGGGGCAAACTCGGCGTCCATCTGCTCGATCCAGGGGCGGAGGTCCTTGATCGCGCCGCTTCCGGTCACTTCACCGGTCCGCTTGCCGGGCCACAGGAACATCACGTCCGCGAGCTGTCCGGCGATCGCCGACGACTGCAGCTTGTTGTGGTACGGCTCGTTGAACAGGTAGTCAAACTCCAGGCGGATGTCGGGGTTGGCCGCGTGGAACGCGTCGACGAGCTCCTGGAAGTTGCTGGCGGATACGTTGTCGGCCAGATCCAGATAGTGCTGAACCTGGAGCGTGATGACACCGTCGTCTTCGGCGGGCTGCTCGGACTGGCCCCCGGCGAAAACGAACCCGCCGACCAACGCAACGATGGCGAATACCATCAAAAACCGTTTGTGTAGCATGGCGCTACCTCCTTTTGTGTGTCGCGCCCTGTCGGACGCCGAAATTCTTCAGGATCCTCCCACAGGATCCAGACTGAAGCCTCGTTCGGTGAGCTGGGCCAGAACGCGTCCGCGCTCGTGGCGGTTGCGGATATCGCCCAGCGGAAAAATCTGGTCCGAGAACAGTCGGTCCAGCATCATCGATGCGGCACCGGCGACGACGGCCCGGTGTCCATAACTGGAATAGCAGATCTCGCACTCCACGCCGGTCTGGTACGGCCAGTTCCGACGCAGCTCCTCTTCGATGACCGGAGTGAGTTCATGGCGATAGTTGATGATGTCACCACCGATGAACAGATGATCGAGGTTGAGAACGTTAATGATCAGCGCCACGTTTCTCGCCAGCTCCCGGAACAGCCGCAGCCGTACCGCCGGGTCGGTTGCGACCTGGCCGGCCTCTTCATCGGTGAGGGTGAACTGTCCGCTCCCCTGGCCGTCCCAGAAGGCGCTGCGGAACTCGCCCGCCGTAAAGCGCGATCCGGGATACAGGGTGCCGTTGACGGCCACGCCGATACCAACACCGATTCCGCCGTACAGGTGCCTGCCACCGGCGGAACCACGAAGCTGCACGAGCACGTAGAGGAAGTCGTGCACCGCGCCACCGCGGTGGGCGGTCAGCTCGCCCCAGGCGCAGGCGTTGGCGTCGTTCTCGGCGATTACCGGTATGCCGATCGTCTCGGCGATTCGCGTCTGAAAGTCGTACTCCTCGGTGAGCTCCATCGGGATCGATCGGTAGATCACGTTGCGAATCGAGTTGACAAGACCACCCATGGCGACGCCGATCCCGACGAGCCGGTCCTGGTACTCCGGGATCGCCGCCAGCAGTTCCGTGAGGAGCGCGAGGACGTAGGGTTCAAACTCCTGCCCGTCCCGGGGACGCTCCGCTTCCCAGTCCCGGATCGCCGTTCCCGAGAGGTCCTTCAGGACCGCCCTGAAAAAATCGGGCTGGAGCTCAACGCCGAGTACGAAACCGTACTCCGCGTTCAGTTCGAGCTGCACGGGACGGCGACCGCCCTGCGGCGAGGACTCTCCCTCCGCCATCTCACGCACCAGGCCACCCTCGATCAGTTCGGTGACGATCGCGGATACCGTCGACTTGTCGAGCCCGAGTCGATTGGCGACATCGACCCGGCTGGTGCCGGGGTGATGCCAGATCACCCGAAGGATCCGAGAGCGATTCATGACTCGATTTCGCTTGCCGGTGGATGCCACCCGTGCTACACTCCTTGTTGGTTGGTTTTAAAACCAACTTCAGTGTCACACGACATTGAAGGCACGTCAACAGGAAAATCACGGGAGTTTTGTACATGTTTGATCTCACAGGACGGTGGGACCTCGTCGACGAGACCGGCGAGGTTGCGATTTCCGCCACCATCCCCGGTGATACGCACAGCGCGCTTCTCGAGGCCGGGCTGATCCCGGACCCCTTTTCGGGTCGGAACGAAACGCAGATCCAGTGGGTCGGCAGGCGAGGGTGGACCGTTCGTCGTCGCGTGGACATCGACGCGGCAACACTCGCCGCGGCACCGCGGTGGCTGCTCGAGTTCGAAGTTGTGGACACGGTGGCGGAGGTCTTCGTCAACGGAACCCTGGTGGGGAGATCCAGTTCCATGTTCGTCCCGCTCCGGCTGGACGTGGCGGACGCGCTGCGGCCGGGGACCAACGAGATCGAGGTCCGGTTTGACTCGCCGGAGCGCGCTGCGGCGGAGCGGGCCGGGAGGCTCCCGTATCCCGTGCCCCACCAGATCTACCCGCAGCAGTCGATGCACCGCAATCTCCTGCGAAAGGTGCAGTGCCACGGGAGCTGGGACTGGGGAATCGCCATGATGGTCAGCGGGCTGTACGGCGCCGTGACCCTGCGGCCGGCGGGTGCCGACGCCCTTCGCGCGGTGTGGGTGCTCCCGAGACATACGTCGGACGGCGAGTGGACCGTCCCGGTACACGTGGAGTGGGACCGGCGGGACCTGCAGCCGGGAGACTGTGACTATCCCGGGGAACTGCCGGATATCTCGGTCTCGATTCTGGATCCCTCCGGTGTTGAATGCGCCGCCACCACGCTTGCCGATGCACAGGCCGCCGGCGTCGCCTCACTGCCCACCAGCGGGCGCGCGGTGATCGATCTGTCGGTGTCGCGGCCGGAACTGTGGTGGCCCGCGGGGTACGGCGCGCAGCCACTGTACACCGTTCGTGTGACACTGGGCGGCGTGAGCGCCGGCGGCGAAATGACCACCGGAGGCGACATGGCCGCTGTCGGCGCGTCCGGTGACGGGGCGACTCCCGCCGTCCAGACCGGCACCACCGATACGCGCACGGTCACGACCGCCTTCCGAACGGTGGAGGTGGTGAACCGCCCCGACGAGGTCGGCGCCAGCATGTTCTTCCGGGTCAACGGCCGGGACATCTGGGCCAAGGGCGCCAACTGGATCCCAATCGACGCATTCCCGTCTCGGCAGACCGACCAACGCTTCCAGGCGCTCCTGACGGCGGCGCGTGATGCCAACATGAACATGATCCGTGTGTGGGGCGGCGGGCAGTACGAGCCGGAGGTGTTTTACCGCACCTGCGACGAACTGGGACTGCTCGTCTGGCAGGACTTCATGTTTTCCTGTTCCCTGTACCCCTCGGAATCCTGGTTCCTGGACGAGGTGCGCGAGGAGGTCCGGGCGCAGGTGCGACGTCTGGCGTCGCATCCCTCGATCGCGATCTGGTGCGGAAATAACGAGAACGTGGGGGCGCTGGGCTGGTTCGAGGAGTCGATCGCCAATCCGGGCCGCTACCTGATCGATTTCGACCGCCTCAACACCGGTGTCATCGCCTCCGAGGTGCGTGCGGTGGACGACACGCGCGTGTTCTGGCCCAGCTCTCCGGCCGCGGGGGAGGGGGATTTCTCCGACAACTGGCACGACGACTCGTCCGGTGACATGCACTACTGGAGCGTCTGGCACGAGGGGAAACCGTTCACCGCCTATTACGAGGTTACGCCACGCTTCTGTTCGGAGTTCGGCTTTCAGTCCTTTCCGGGCCTTCCGACGCTGCGCTCGTTTGCCGCGCCGGACCAGCTGAATCCAACCGCGCCGGACCTGGAACACCACCAGCGCCACGAGCGCGGGAACACCGTGGTCCTGGAGACGATGTCGCGCTACTTTCGCTTTCCGTTCACCTTTGGAGACTTTGTGTATCTGAGTCAGGTGCAGCAGGCGATGGCGATCGGGATGGCGGTGACCTACTGGCGCAGTCGGCGTCCGGTGAGCATGGGGGCGTTGTACTGGCAGCTCAACGACCTGTGGCCGGTGGTTTCGTGGTCGAGCATCGAATACAGCGGCGCGTGGAAGCTGCTTCACTACGAGGCCCGACGTTTCTTCGCCCCCCTCCGACTGGCGGTGTTTCCACGGGACGGTGAGGTTGAGGCCCACCTTCTGAACGACACCGCCGAGGCGGTGTCGGGGTCTGTGGTGGTGCGTGCCTGCGACTGGTCGGGGATAGAGTTGTGGCGTGAAACGGTTTCCGCCACCGTCGCCGCCGACGCCGCTACGGAGGTATGGCGTCGCAGAATCGATCAGCTTCCGTTCTCGGCGACGTCGGCGTTCCTGATCGCAACGATGGAAGATCACAACGGTGTTGTTCCAGTGGAACGCGACTTTGCCCTTCTCGCGGAATACAAGGACGTGCCGCTGCGCCGACCGACCGTGAGTACGCGACTCATCGACGGATACGCCGATATCGACGTTGCCGACGCGCCGGCGTTCTGGCTGACACTTGAGGTTGAACATGGCGGTGGAGAGGATGTGCACGCCGCCGCCGACCGTCCGGCCCCCGCTGACAATGGGTTTCTCATGCTGCCGGGAGAGCGTCGTCGCGTGTGGGTCGGAGAATCTGCTACGATCGCCGCAATCAGAACGATCGCGGATACCTACTGAGGAAAGGAATGACACCATGAGCACGCGAAGATTTCCCGAAGGGTTCCTGTGGGGCGTTGCCGCCGCCAGCTATCAGGTCGAGGGGGCCGCCGGCGAGGATGGCCGAGGCCCCAGTATATGGGACACGTTCTCCCACACTCCGGGGAAGGTTCTGCACGGACACACCGGGGACGTCTCGGTTGATCAGTACCATCGATATCCGGAGGACGCCGCACTCATGCGCGACCTCGGCGTGGGGGCCTATCGCTTTTCCATCGCCTGGCCGCGGGTGCAGCCCGCCGGCAGCGGTGCGTTCAATGAGCTCGGCTTCGACTACTACAAACGCCTGGCCGACGAACTTCACGGTGCCGGATTGAAGGCAGTGGCCACCCTGTACCACTGGGACCTGCCCCAGGCCCTCGAGGACGCCGGCGGGTGGCCCATGCGTGATACGGCGATGCGTTTCGCTGACTACGCCGCCGAGACGTTTTCCCGGCTTGGTGACCACATCGACATGTGGATAACGATGAACGAGGCGTGGTGTTCCTCCGTGCTGGGGTACCACATCGGGGCCCACGCTCCTGGTCGGCAGGACCGGAGCGCCTCCTGGGCGGCGGGGCACCACCTGCTCCTGGCGCACGGTCTCTCGGTGCAGGCGTATCGCGCCGGTGGCGGGGGTGCGGCGGGCGCCGCTCCGATCGGCATCACCCACAATCTGGAAACGCCGCACCCCGCGACGAATCGCACGGAGGACGCGGAAGCGGCGGACCGGGCGATGGACATGCGAACCCGCTTCTTTCTCGACCCGATCATCGGAAAGGGATATCCTCGGCGCCACTTTGACGCCTATCCCGGCGAGACACCGCCACCGATCGAGACCGGAGACATGGAGACGATCGCCTCACCGGTGGATTTCCTCGGTCTTAACTTCTATTTCGAGCCCACGCTCGCGGCGGCGCCGGTGGGGCAGGACGGTGAGGTCCGTGATGGTGTCGCGTGTCATCCCGAGGAGTTCAGGGAGGTCCCGACGCACCACGAGCGCACGGAAATGGACTGGCCGGTTACGCCGCGGGGGCTGTACCGCCACCTGAAACGGGTCTGGGAACACATCGGCGGCGCGGTCCCGCTCTACATCACCGAAAACGGATGCGCCATGCCCGACGAGCTCTCGGCCGACGGGCTCCGGTGCCACGACCCGCGCCGGGTGGCGTACCTTCGGGAACACTTTGCCGCCGCAGCGGACGCGATCGCCGACGGTGTAGACCTGAGGGGCTATTTTGTGTGGAGTCTCATCGACAATTTCGAGTGGGCGTACGGGTACACGAAACGCTTCGGAATCGTCTACGCCGACTACGTCAACCAGCGTCGCGTTCCCAAGGACAGCTACTACTATCTGAGGGGCGTAATCTCTGGCGCGGAGCCGGTGTAGGGCCTTGTATCCACAAACGTGTTGCAAAAACACCACCAGCGCGTTGACAGCAAAGGACATACGCCCGTCGTACATTCGTGGTTAGCGCAACTCTTTCAGAGAGAAGGAATTCACAACTGTCGTGCAACAGTTTCGTGTATACAGTCCAAGGATCCACACGCCGGGCCCGCCGGTTACAGTCGTTTCCCCAGAAACAGCAGCGACACCGCCTCCTCACCGCCCTCGGCGAGGGGGCGGGTGATCGCATCGACGTAGCCCGCACGGGAGTAGAACCGCACGTTACGGGCCCCGGGGCTGGTGACGAGATGCATGCCGCCGGCGCCGCGGGCCGCCACGGCGGACTCCAGCGACGCAACCAGCCGGCCGCCCAGCCCCCTGCCGCGACTGGCGGCGGTAAGGTTGATGTGAAGGTGAGCAGGGTACCGGTCGTAGAGGTCGTCGAACACGGCGACGTGGGGTGCCACCTCATACAGCTCGCGGTGCGCGCGGGTGTCCGCGACGCCGCAGATGTAGCCGAGTACGGTATCACCCTCGGTCGCGACAAACAGCAGCTCCGGCTCCCGCTCCAGGTAGTACCCGAAATAGCGCCACTGGAACATCTCACGGTCCACGGGCGTTTCGAACTCCGTGGTTGAGGCGGTTTCCCAGAACACCTGTTCCGCGCCGTCGGCCAGAAGGGCTCGGCTGGCGGGGGCGGCAGCGGCGATGGGAGTGATCGATTCCGGCATAGGCCTATGGTAACACGGCTGGCGTTTCGTGCAGGATGGGCAGATGCGGCCTTACGACTACATCATCTGGGACTGGAACGGCACGCTCCTCGACGATCTGTGGCTGGCGCTGGAGGTTGCCAACGGCATGCTGCGCCGGCGCGGTCTGAGTGAGATGGATCCGAACGGGTATCGCGAGATATTCGACTTTCCGGTGGAGACCTACTACCGCGCCGCCGGCTTTGACTTTTCCCGGGAACCGTTTCCCGTACTCGCCGACGAGTTCATCGGCGAGTTCAACGCGCGGGTCACGGAATGCGAACTCCACCAAGGCGCCCGCGAGGTCCTCTCCGCGGTGGCGGAGGCGGGCATCCCGCAGGCGATTCTGTCGGCCAGTCGGCGGAGTTCACTGGTCTCGACGGTTGAGCACCACGGCCTCGGGGGCATGTTCCGCGAGCTTCACGGCCTGGACGACCATCTGGCGGTATCCAAGGCCGAACTCGGCAGGCAGGTGGCGGCGTCGCTTCCCGCGGACCGCAGCCGTGTTGTCATGGTCGGGGATACCACCCACGACGCCGAAGTTGCCAGCGGCATGGGCATCCCCTGCGTCCTCGTGGCCGGTGGGCATCAGTCGGCGGCGCGGCTGCGGGCCACCGATCTCCCGGTGTACGACACACTCTCCGATTGGTGGGCGCATCGGCCCCGGTGATCCGACTTCCAGCGGTGAACCTACTCAGTAGTTGCCGCGCCAGGCACCCTCGGTCATCGGCGCGACCGGCGTCGTCGCGACGGATACCCGGTCACCGTCCATCAGGGGCGCGACGTGCTCTTTCCAGTGGTGATAGTGGTCGGTCTCCTTGTGCGCGTAGGTTGCGGCCTCATCCCGATACGCCTCGTAGAGGTAGTACGTCCCGGGCGACGCGGTGTCCTTCAGGACATCGAAGCGCAGAACCCCCGGTTCCGTGAGGGACGCCTCGTGGTTCTCGGTCGTCAGGCGCTCGAACTCCTGTTCACTCCCCGCCTTTACCCGGATGGTGATGATTCGCACGATCATTGGATGCCTCCTTTGCGGCTCTGCTGCGGTTCCTCTATTCGACGCCAAGCAGCTGCTCGACCTGCTCCCGAGTCACTTCTTCGTGCTCGAGAAGCGCCTCTGCGAGGCGGTCGAGTCCCTCGCGTTGCGCCCTGACCAGATCGGTGGCGCGGTTGTAGGCGTCGTTTAGAATCGATCGGATCTCGTCGTCCACCTCGCGGGCGGTGGCGTCACTGTACTGCCGCTGGTGTCCCAGCTCGCTTCCCAGGAACACCTCCCGTTCGCCGGAGCCAAGGGCGACGTTTCCGAATCGTTCGCTCATTCCCCATTCCAGAACCATCTGCCGCGCGATCTGGTACGCCTGCTTGAGGTCGTTGGCTGCACCGCTGGTGATCTCTCCCATTACCTCTTCTTCCGCGGCACGGCCCCCCATCATGACCGCCAGGCGGTCGGTGATGTAGTCCCTCCGGTACAGATACTTGTCGCCCTCCGGAAGCTGCTCGGTGAGTCCCATAGCGCGTTCCCGCGGGATGATCGTCACCTTGTGCACCGGCTCGGCCTGCGGCACGTGGACCGCCACCAGGGCGTGTCCCGCCTCGTGGTAGGCGACGGTGCGCCGTTCTTCCTCGCTCATCACCACGCCGCTGCGTTCCAGACCGAGGACGATCTTGTCGCGGGCGGCGAGGATGTCGGCGTGGGTGACGGCAGTGCGTCGGGACCGGGCGGCCATAAGAGACGCCTCGTTCAGCAGGTTTGCCAGGTCGGCGCCGCTGAATCCAGCGGTGCTGCGGGCGATCGCATCGATGTCAACATCGTCTGCCATGGGACGGCGTCCGGCGTGGATACGGAGAATCGCCTCACGATCGCGAACAGCCGGGGCGGGAACCGTCACCCGGCGGTCGAACCGGCCGGGACGCAGCAGGGCCGGGTCCAGAACATCGGGGCGGTTGGTCGCCGCCAGGACGATGACGCTTTCGGCCTGCTCAAAGCCGTCCATTTCGGAGAGCAGCTGGTTCAGCGTCTGTTCGCGTTCGTCGTGGCCGCCGCCCAGACCGGCGCCGCGCTGCCGGCCGATGGAATCGATCTCGTCGATAAAAATGATGGCGGGGCTGCTCTGCCGGGCGTCCTTGAAGAGGTCCCGGACGCGGGAGGCACCGACGCCGACGAACATCTCAACGAAGTCGGACCCGGAAATCGAATAGAACGGCACATCCGCCTCTCCCGCCACGGCCCGCGCCAGGAGCGTTTTCCCGGATCCCGGCGGACCGACCATGAGAATGCCGTGGGGAATCTTGGCCCCGATCGCCTGGTACCGATCCGGGTGTTTCAGGAAGTCGACAACCTCCGTAAGTTCCACCTTCGCGGAGTCCGCTCCGGCGACGTCGCCGAATGTGGTACTGCTGTCTGTCTTCTGGAACTTTCGGGCCGTGTTGCGTCCCACGTTGAACATGCCCTGCATGCCGCCGCCGCCGCCTTGGTTGCGCATCGCCCGTGACATGCGGACAAACAGCCAGATCATGATCGCGAACGGAAGGAGGTTCAGCAGGATCGCCAGACCGGAGTTGTCCCGCGTGGGCAGCGTGTTAACCTCGACCCCCTGGCGATCCAGGGAATCGAGGAAGTCACCGGAGACGGACGTCGGGATGAAGGTGCGGAACTCGGTGATCGACTGGTCGTTGTACGAGCGGGACTCGTTGAGGGTCCCGCTGATCGTCTCTTCCTGAATCGTGATTGATGCCACGTTTCCGTCGTCGAGCTGCCGCGCGAAAAAGGAGTACGGAACCGTAGGTTGACGTCCGTCGAGAAAGAGCGTCGACAGCGAGGGTATCAGAAACAGGAGCGGAATAAGGGCAAACATCGCCATGCGGCGTCGACGCTGCATGTCCGAGGGTTGCCGGTTGTTGGTGTCAGCCATATGGCGACCAACATACTAACGAAACGGGTATCACGTCGATGCGGGGGTGGTCCCCGGCGATGGGAGCAACGTGGGGTCCGCCGCGTCGAGCGCCGCCTCGGCGGCGGCCTCACCACGGGCGATCATGTCGTCGGCGTGGGACAGGTCGTGGTAGCTGAAGTCGGTGAGGTCCGGCTGAATAACGATGTCCGCCTCCTCCCTTCCGGCAACGCTGGTGCGGTCAAGGAGCATGGCAAAGCTGCGGAACGTCACGTCCAACAGGTTGACCGGAAGCTCCGCGCCCGGCCGTTGGGCGTTCAGGTCCACGGCGATGACCACCGTGGCCCCCATGTCGCGGAGGAGGGCACTGGGAAGGTTGTTGATTACGCCGCCGTCAACCAGGGCGCGATCGCTCTCCATCAGGGGCTCGAAGATACCGGGTACGGAACAGCTGGCCCGCACGGCGGTGGCGACGGGGCCGTTGGAAAAGACAACCTCGGCGCCCCGGGAAATATCGGTGGTGACGGCCCGGAAGGGAATCGAAAGTTCTTCGAAGGTGAGTTCTCCCAGCAGCTCGTCGATGAACACCTCCAGTTTTCTCGCGGTCACGAGCCCCATGCCGGACAGCGTCGGCGCCACGAGCTTCTGCCACTTGAGGCCGTCGGCGATCTCCATCATCCGACGCCAGTCGTAGCCGCCCGCGACGAGGGCGCCGACGATCGACCCCACGCTCGTTCCGGCGACGCGATCGATAACGATGCCGCGTTCCTGGAGTACCTTCAAGACACCGATATGAGCGTAGCCCCTGGCGGCCCCGCCGCTCAGGGCGAGGCCGACAACCGGGGCGGGCCGTTTATGGATTGCCGTGCGCCAGTTCATCCTGGTGGTCATACTGCGCCGCTTCGTCGTGTTCGTCAACGTCGAGGACGTGATCGTTGTCGGTGTCGCGACCGAAGTCCGCGGAGCGGGAGATGGCGGTGAACAGCCCCCGGAGCAGAGCGGTTTCGTCGGCGCCGTTGTCGGCGGCGTGGCCGTCCAGGGTGATCGCGCCGGCGGTCGCCAGGGCGTTCATCTCCTCTCCGATCCCACCGAACCATTGTGCGACCCGGAACGCCACAATGATCTGGTTGTCCTGGTCGACGGCGACGGAGAACCCGTTGGTCACGCCATTGGGCGCCAGCTCGAAACTGGCATCCACGGCCGAGGAGAACGAAAAGGGCACCGGAGAACCGCCGGCGGGAGTGTAGGTTCCGGCGAGGTACATGGAGTAGCCGTAGAGGGGGTCTCCGGGTTGCACCAGCTGGGCGCCGGTGCCGTCGGTGTCGTGGTCGTCAACCTCGTTCAGGTCGATTTCGATGTCGACGTACGTCCCGACCGGGATTGCGGTGGTATCGACGGCCGGGGTTACGGTGCCGTCCATCAGGTCGATGACGCGGGGCCGCTCGAAGCGTACGTCGCGATCCTCGCCGGTCTCGGATTCGTTCTGAAGGTCGATTTCCTCCACCGACAGGCGCGCATCGGACAGCGTGATCTCTCCAACCGCGGTGCCGCTGTCATCGGTTACCGGAATCGGTGTTGTCGCGGTGGCAGTGGTGACGGCGGAGGCGGCGGCGGATACCGATGGCGACTCCGGAGTCAGGCCGGTCGCCTGAAAAGAGAGATTGACGGATGCGACATCCTGGGAGCCGCCGGCGGCGGTGGCGCTGCAGGAGCCAAGAAGTCCGAGGACCACGGCTCCCGTCGCGAGGGTCAGTACGGTACGCGATTTTGTCATGTGATTTCCTCCTGACCGCAACGATAGCGTCGCGCGGTCAAGACGACTCGGACGTTTGGTGAAGGCTCCGTGAAGATTGCGGCCTGAGCGCGAGGACGGCCTATTTGGAATCCATGACGGTGGCGCCGTCCCAGTCCTCCGACGGCGGCGTCTCCGCGAGCCGTTGCGCCCGTTCCAGGTACATCGCGGCGGCGTGGTCCTCCGGGAGCAGATCGAGCACCGTGCGGAACCCGTCGGCGGCCTCGGAAAAGCGGCGGGCGTAGTACGCCGCCACGGCCTCGGCGTGAATCGGCCATGCCCGCTCCTCCGCCGGCGACAGGGTGGAACGGGCGGTGTAAATGCGTTCACCAACCGTCTTGCCTTTGACGACGACGGTGTCGATCAGGCGGCACGGAACGGTATCGGCGACGCGGTCGGCGACACTGGATGAGATCACCAGCGGCTGGTGGTAGTATTTTGTGAGCCCCTCCAGCCGGGACGCCAGGTTCACCGTATCACCGATCACGGTGTAGTCCATCTTGCGTTCGCTTCCGATGTTGCCCACCGTGACCTCGCCGAAGTTGATTCCCAGTCCGGTTGTGAATGGTGGCAACCCGGAGGCCTCGAGATCGCGGTTGAACGCGTCGAGGGCATCGACGATCGAAACCGCCGCCTGAACGGCGTCGAGGGCGTCGTTTTCATGCTGTACCGGCGCGCCGAAGAACGCCATGACCGCGTCGCCGATGTATTTGTCCACGATGCCGTGACGGTCCATGATGATGTCCACCAGGATCGAAAAGTAGCGGTTGAGGGTCGCCACCAGTTCGTCGGGTCGGGAGCGCTCGGAAATGGTTGTAAAGCTGCGAATGTCGCTGAATAGAATCGCGACATCCCGCGTATCGCCCACGAGCATAGACTCCGGATTGGCAAAAATCGTCTCGATCACGTCGTTGGGAACGTACTTCTGAAAGATGTTGCGGATCTTCTGTTCGTTCCGTTTGGCCACGGCTGCGTTCAGCGCGTAGTCCTTGATCTGCTCGTAGGAGCCCTCCAGCTGCGCCATCATCGTGTTGAACGTATGCGCAAGACGGCCCACCTCGTCGTCGTACAGAACCTCGACACGTGTTGTGAGATCGCCGCGATCGATGATGTGCTGGAGCATCCCCACCATGTTCCCCAGCGGCCTCGTGAGCACGTTGGACAGCACGATGAGGGCAGTGGAGGCTGCGGCAACGACGAGCAGCGTGATGACGATGCTCCGGCGGATGATCTCACTTACCGTGGCGTAGAACGTTTCCGACGCTTCGGTGACCAGCACCTCCCAGTCGAAGGGGGGAAACGCAAAGGCGTAGCCGACGCGGGGTTCATCGCGGATGGTAAGCTCAACCCAGCCGCGATACTCCTCGCGGGCGAGCGTCTGGAGGTGGTGCCACTCATCGGGGCGCAGTTGCTCGCGACCGATGGGACGCGTGGAAAACGCGATGCTGCTGTCCGCTTCGAGTGCCATGATCAGCTCGCCCGGGCTGCGGATCATTTCGATCGCCCGGCTGACCACCGACTGGCGGCTCACGGCCCGCAGGTCCTCACGGTCCTCGAGCCCGTTGTTGACCAGGAGGTCCCACTGTTCCCCGGCGTACGATTCCAGCTGTTCCGCCTTGAACGCCAGAAACTCGATGGCGACGCGGGTGATCCCGGAGCGGGCGGACAATGCAGAACTGGTGCCAATGACCAGCATCGAGAGAACGGTGAGGGGAAGCATCACGATGATGAGTTTTGTCCGAATTCGCATTTCTTCTCCGCCTGCATTGTATACTGATTCCGTATGGCTGCCAGTGGCGACGATCGTGATGCAATCCTGGGGGAGATAGAACAGACCATCGCGGCGCAACGGGCGCGCCTGCGCGACACCATCGCCGAATACTCGGCCTCGCGGACGGGAGCCCGTCTTCCCGTGATGGTGAACGCCGCGCTTGTGGTTACGGTTGCAGTGGCCGGGGCGCTGCTCTGGCACGCCTTCGCCGCGAATCAGGAGACCTATGTCCTCCGTGCCTCCGGTGACCGCGCGCTGGACGCCGACATCGTCGCCGCGTTGCTTGCGGAAACCGAAACCGCCCTCGATGAAAAGGAACGGGCGATTCGGGAACTCCGGAGCGAGCTGGACAGCGTGAACGCACGCCTGGCGGAAATCGAAACCGCGATACAGGATCAGCTGGAGACGCTTCGGGCCACCATGGAGGCGCAGGACGCCGCGGAGCCGGAGATCACGCGGCGCCTCGATGGGGAGCGGCAGGTACTGGAGGAACGCTTCGCCGACGAGCGGGAGGGGCTCCTGGCACGGCGCGAGCGTCTGAACGCGGAGCTGGCGGTGCGGATTCGGGAGCAGGAAGCGTTGCTGGCACAGGTCTCCACGCAGCGGCAGCTCCTCGACGAGTCCGGCGGTGGCGCCGGGTCCGGCGCGCCGACGGAACTGGACCAGCTTGCCGAACAGCAGCGGCTCCGGGAGTTGTTTGACCAGCGTGTCCTCTCCGGCTACCGGCGGTTTTCCGCCGCCGCGGCGCAGCGTTCGTGGGACGAGGCCGACGCCGCCCTGACTGATCTGGCCTCGTTCCTGGCGTCAGGGGAGCTGGCTGTGGGATCGTCGGAGGCTCGGACCACGCATCTGGCGGTCGTATCGCAGCTGGAGGAACTGGTCACCGTCGCCGCGGATGGATGGCCGGAGGACGCAACCGCCGACCTCCTGCCGGGGTGGAGCGGCGTGCGGGAACGCCTGGTGGCGGCGCAGCGGTCCGCGGCGGCGGGAGACACCGCCCGGGCCGCGCAGTTGTATCAGGCGGCGATCACCGAGATTCCCGGCATGGGGGGCGGGTTGGGGCTGCTCACCCGACAGGCGCAGGAGCGCAGCGTCACCGCAATCGCGGCGGCGGTGCAGCGCTCGCGGGAGGGTGCCTCCGACAACCCGGAGGAGGTCCTCGCGGCGATTACCGGCGAGCTGGAGCAGTCCGGCACCGATGTGCCCGCCCCGGTCAGGGAACTGACGCTACGCCTGCAGGACGCGCTCGCGGCGGTGACCGAGCAGCAGCAGGAGCTCCGAACGCTTACTGATCTGTCGCAGCAGCAGCTCGAGCTCCTGCGGGAGTCCGTGTCCGGCGAACGGGCACCGGCCTCATCGTCGGTGAACACCGTGGAAGGAATTGCCGCCGAGATCGAGGCACTCCAGGGGCGAGTTGCCGAAAGCCGCGACCGGCAGGCGACGATGCAGCAGCGTATCGCCGACCTGGAGGCGGAAAACGCCGCGTTGTCCGCGGAGACGGCCGACCTCGGCGCGTTCCGCGATCGGGTAGACGCCATGAGTCGCGGCTACCGGCAGCAGACCGCCGGAATTCGGGGGGAAACGCCGACCGACGACCGGGAGGTGGTCCGGGCGGCGCTGAACCGCGTGTACGGGAGTCTTGATGCGGAGGTCGCCCGTGAGCTGTTTCCCCAGCTGGGGACGACGCTTCGTACGCTGACCGACGCGCTGGTCGAACTCGAGAGCGCCCGGGCGGCGGCGGAGGCGGAAGCGCAGGTCCTGATGGACGTGCAGAGCGCGACCGAACGCGTCTCGGAGGAACAGATGCGTCTGCTGGCGTTTGCGCAGAACAACGATCAGGACACGATGGAGCTGCTGGACTCCCTGGTGAACGAGATCGACACGCTGGCGGAGACGCGGCGCGAGGCCCGGGAAAACACCAGCTACGCCCGGGCTATGGGGGTCATCGTGCGTGCCGACCGCGCCGACGGCACGCTGGTTGTCCAGCGCGCGGCCACGATCGATACACGTGACGCATCCCGCATCTTCATCAACCGGGAGTTGCCCAACGGCGACCGTATTCCTATCGCCGACGTGGAGATCGTTGCCACCAGTGGCGAAAACACGATCGTACGGGTGGTGTCAACGATCGCGCCGACGATTCGACCGCAGGTGAACGATCTGGTGTACGTGGAGTTTTGATGGTACACTTCAGACATTATGGAAATCCTGTTGCCCGTCGATTCAATGCTTCCGGTCCTGTGCCCCGACTCCGTCGATCTCACCGACGTCACCGCCGCACGGGCGGGTGATCGCCACGCCGAAGCCCACATCGCATCGGTTCTGCGTACGGAATACGAGGCGCTGGCACCGATCGAGGCGATCGACGGTTCGGCGCAGCACTTCGTTGTGTCGCCGGCAATCCCCGATCCACCGGAATCTCTCGAAACCGACATCGAGCGCCTGAAAGGCCTCATGCGGGAGGGCGAATACGACGCGGCACAGGCGCTTGTGGATCGCGTACTGCCGATGGCGCCGACACAGGCGATCCTTCACCGCATCGCGGGGGCGATACCCCATCGTCGGCAGGATTTTGACCTGTCCCTGGCCGCGTATCGCCGCGGAGTTCTGTGGGCGCCCGACGATGCGCTGCTCAACCGATCCCTGGGTCAGGTGCTGCTCCTGATAAAGGGCGACGAGGAGCACGCGGTCATGTGTTTCGACCGCGCCATGTCCCTCAGACCGGACGACGTGTACGTTGCGGTGGACGCGGCGTCGATGTTCATCGCGACGATGCGGTGGGAGCGGGCCGGTCACTACCTCGCCCGGGCCGCCGATATTGACCCCGAAAACGGACACGTGCTGGCGGGACAGGCCCTCGTGGCCAGCGAGTCCGGCGAACCGTATTCTGCTTTCCGCCTCGGCGTCCGCGGGCTCCTGGCGCTGTCTCCGGAGGCGGACGAATACGAAAGCACACTGGCACTCGTCGATCTGAGTGCGGATCAGATCATTCCCGAACGACAGGACGAGTACGACGAGGCGGTCGATCGGCGAGCTCGTGAGACAGCGATGTCCGTGGGGCGCGCCGTGGAACTGCGCCACGACCCGCACCTGCCGGTGCCGGCGATCCTGCAACCGGCCGACGGTGGGGGCACCGACGCGGTTCATCTGATCACCTACGGGGACGGCGATGCCGCGACGTACCACATGCTGTTCAAACACCTCATCACGCTGCGACGGCTGGTCGAGAGCGTCGCCGACGGCTCGGGACGAGTGATCGCGGCGGCCGGGGTCGAGGGGGACGCCTCCACCCGAAGGGCGGTCATGGCGGCGGTGGGTCAGCTCGCCGCGACACCGCAGGACCTGATCGCCGAGGTGGAGCTCCATACCGAGGAGCCGGATCTTCGGCTGGTGCAGTACCTGGGTGTCCGCCGTCAGGGCCGAGTAACCGAAGAGGAGATCGCCTCGCGCCACGCCGCCATCGAGGCGCGGTCGGCGTCCAGCGCACCGTCCGCCCTCGACCGTCGTCTGGCGCGGGCGTCCACCTGCGTCAACCTCGTGTCGCTGCTGGTCTACCGGCGGCTGTACGGCGCAGACCGGGACCGTGAGCTCCCGGGGGACGAGACGGAGCGATCGCTGGCTCAGCGGATGGAAGCGGTGTTTATGCGCGAAATCGCCACGGGAGCGCCGGACGCCGACGTGCGGATTGCCCAGGAGTGGGCGGTGCTCCTCGAGTTGGAGGAGATCGTCGTTGTCCTGCCGCGGACGGCGCCGGGCCCAGGTCCCGGAGTACCCCCCGGCGCCGCGGTCCGTGAGACCGAGGCGGACACCGGCACGGTCGCCGAACCCGGGGGGACGCATCACGGACGCATTGTCGCCTCGATCGTGGCGGCGCTGGACCATTTCGCGACGCTGGACCGCGCCGGGATCGTGGCAATCGCGGAGGAGATATCGCGCCGCGGCGGCGAAGGAATCAACCCCAACGACCCGGCGACGGTCTATCGGCTGGACAGCGTTCCGGATGCCACATTTGCCGGGTCCGGGCTGCTGGCGTGGCTCTATGCGGCGTTCCGGGTGCTGGAGGCCGACGTGGACCCGGGGTTCGACTACGCCGCCGAGTTCGACGAGGCCCAGAGCATCCGTGCGGCGCGTGAGCGCCGAAAGGGCGCCGAGGACCTGTAGCGGCCCGGGGGCGCGCGTACAGACGCTATTGTCGCAGGCGGAGGGCGTCGCCCAAGGTGCTGTAGAGGTCCACGACCGCCTGAAACACGGCGATCTCCGAGCGCATCAGGTTGATCTCGAGCTGGCGCAGTTCGAGCGGGCTGAGGGCGCCGCGGTCGACCAGGGTGGCCGCGTCCGTCACGGCCGCCGCGTCGCGGTCCCGCTGGACCTCCGCCGCCGCCAGCGCTTCCCTCCCGATCTCGATGCTCTGGCGAACGAGATCCCGTTGCAGATCGGCTTCCGCCCGCTGCGAGGCCACCTCGAGTCGTTGCAGGGTGATCTGCTGGTCGAGTTCACGTCGCTGCCGTGCTGCCCCCTGCGCCGGCGACACACGGAGCTCCACTCCCGCGGCGGGGCTCGGGGACGCGCCTTCCGGCGGAAACGTGATGCCTGCGGACAGCGAGAGATCCGGTCGCCAGAGCGGAGTGGCGGCGCGTTCGGCCTCCAGGGCCTCCAGTGCCACGCGGGCAAGCTCCAGATCCGCCGTGGACACCGGCGCCGAAATCCACAGCGGCTCATCGGCGTTGGCGTTGGCATCGGCGGCAGCGCCGTCGACCGCTTCCGCCTCGGCACCGGAACCGGCCGCCTCCGCCTCCCGGCGCGCCAGCATGTCCCGCAACTCCTCCGTCGTGAGGGGGGCCACGGCCACATTCTCACCGGCGAGCGTCACCGCGCGACGGAGGTCGGTTTCGTCCCGCAGCAGTTGCTGCTGCGCCGAGAACACCGCACGGCGTGCGTCGATCTGCGCCGCCAGACGGTCCTGTACGTCCCGAAACGACGCGTCACCGATCGCTCTGCGGCGCTGTTCCACATCGTACTCGTCCTCCCGCAGGTCCAGCACGCGCCGCGCCAGGTTCAACTGCCGGCGCTGGAGCAACACCTTCAGCGCGGCGGCCTCCGCCGTTGCCTGGGCGTTGCGGCGGGCGTCGTCAAGGCGGATAAGCGCCGAGCGGTAGGCGCGCTCCTGGGACCAGGTCGGGCGATGGGGTTCCAGCGGTGACACCGTTGCCGAAAGCGACGGTTCCGCCGAAACCTCGTCGTCGCGGCTGCGGCTGAGATCCACGCCGCCGCTGAGGCCCAGTTGGGGCAGCGGATCCACCCGCAGCGACGACCCCGCTGTCCAGGGGGCGGGGGCGGCGTCCCGGTAGTCGCCGGAGAGAATCAGCGTTGTCGAGTCACGACCGGGACGCGCATCCAGGTCGGCGCGCGCCTCCTCCACCGTTTGCACCGCCCGGCGGACCGCCAGATTCCAGTCCGGAGCACCGGCGACGATCTCCGCGAGGGTCAGTTCCCGCTCCTGAGCGGTCAGGGATGACGCGCCGGTGGCGGTTGTGAGGATCGTGGCGATCAGCAGGATCAGAACGGCTGGTGTGGTGCGGTGAGTACTAGACATCGGCGAGTTCCATGAGGCGAAGAATTCCGGGGACAAGAAACAGGGTAAAGAGCGTGGAGACGACCAGACCGCCCGAGACCGCGATTCCGAGGGGCTGGACGATGTTCGATCCCTCTCCCATGCCGATGGCGATCGGGAGCATCCCGAACACCGTCGTGAGCATCGTCATCATGATCGGGACGAAGCGCAGGCCCGCCGACTCGACGATCGCCGAGAGCCGATCCTCACTGTCGGGACGGATGCGCAGGTAGAAATCGAGCATGATGATCGCGTTGTTCACCACGATTCCGCCCAGGAGGATCGTTCCCAGCATCGAGTTGAGACTGAGGGTGGAGTGAAAGAGGTAGAGCCCGGCGACGACACCGATGAAGCCGAGTGGCACGGTGACCAGGATCACCAGCGGCACCCTGAGCGAGTTGAACTGAAACGCCAGCAGCAGATAGATCAGCACCAGCGAGGCACCCAGGGCAACGAAAAGCGAGCGGATGGCGGCGTCCAGTTCTTCCTGGGGGTTGTCGAAGCTGACGGCGAACCCGGGGGGCATGCTCAGGTTCTGCTCGACGAGGTTCCGAATCTCCTGCTCGTATTCCGTTCGGCGGGCGGCGGCGGTACCGGGTGCCATCGCCGCGTAAAGGCGAAAGATCCGTTCGCCATCCTCGGATGCGATGCCCGTGACGCCGGAGCTTTCGCTGAAATCGAAGAAGTGCTTGAGGGGTACGGCGGTCTGCCCGTAGGGCAGGAGGAAGTTTTCGAGGCGGTCGCGGCCGTCGATCGCCCCGTCGGGGTAGGCCGCGCTGACCTCGATCGCGTCGGCACCGTCGGCGAACTCAACCGGCGTCGTGCCACCGAGAATCGTTTCCACCAGGGTCAGCAGGCGCGCCTCGGAATAGCCGGGAACGCTGTCGATCACGCCGGTTCGGGCGGTCATCTGCAGATCATCGGCGTAGCCGGTGGAGGGGGTGGTAAAGGACCACGCGTACAGTTCGCTGTCCGAGACGATGCCCTGCAGTTCCTGGAGAATGCCCACCGCCGTTTCCGGGTCATCGCCGGTGACACTGATCTGCAGATCCATCGTCCGGGGAAGGGGAAGCTGTGCCGGGTCCCACTGCATGACGTTGAAATACCACGCCCCCTCGGACTGAAACTCCTCCTGGAGCTCACCGAGCACCAGGGGGGCGTCGCTGGAGTGCTCCAGATTGATGAATATGCGGTTGAAACGCCCCATTACGTCGGCGTAGGTGTCCACGACGTAGGGCCCGACACGCTCGTCCACCCGCTGCTGAAGCTCGGGAATCACCGTGTCAATGATCTCGGTGCGATCGGTGATCGTGGAGTTCCCGAAAAACACGACGATCCGGTCGCTGGATGGCGCCGATACGATCTCGCGCGGAATGAGTGGCAACACGGAGACGACCATGACCGCCAGCAGCGCCGCAGCGCCGAGGAGTCCGAGGACGGGCACCCACCACCGCCTCAGCAGCATCCGGAGCAGCGCCTTGTACCGTTGACGCAGCGCTTCCATCGCCACGTGTGAGAGGCGCTGAAACCCGCGGAGCGTCTCCCCCGCGTGGATGTGGCCGCGGAACATCAGGAACGCCGTCACCGGGAGCACCGTCAGCGACACGACCATGGCGATCATGAGCGAAAACACGACAGTCTGGGCCTGATCGCCGAGGATCGCACTGGTCAGCGGTGCGGTAAAGGAGAGCGGTAGAAAGACCAGGACCGAGGTGAGGGTGGAGGCGATCACCGGAACCCGGACCTCCGCCACCGCCTTGATGATCACCGACCGCAACTGCCGCCGGTCGGCGATCGGTGCGCTGGCCAGGCGCAGGCGGTGGATGTTTTCGATCACCACGATCGACGAATCGATCACCATTCCCACTGCCAGGGCGATTCCGCCGAGGGAGATCAGGTTGAGGCTGACGTCGAACAGGTACATGAGCACAAAGCTGAGGACGATCGTGGTGGGCAGCGAGAACCCGATAAGGACGGTGTTGTGCCACTCACCGAGCCCCAGAAAGACGACGAGCATCGCCAGAAGTGCTCCCAGGAGCGCCGCCTGTACCACATTGCGCACCGAGCGATCGATGTACTCCGCCGGATCCAGGAACGTCTCGAAGCGGGTGTCCGCCGGTACCAGGCCGCGGTCCAGCGCCTCCTGGAGCGCCGATTCGATCTCCTGGCTCATCTGCCGGACGTTGCCGCCGTCAATGGGCGCGGCGGTGATCTGAATACTGCGGCGACCGTCCATGACAAAGACCCTGCGGGGAAGGTCGTAGCGAATCGAGACGTCGGCGACATCCTGAAGACGGAGTCGCTGGTTTCCCACGCGGGCGACCTCGAGCTGCGCCAGATCCGCCAGGGCGTCGGACCCGCGACGGTAGCGTACGGTATAGGAGCGGTCGCCTTCTTCGAGGGTGCCCACGGAGCGGGTGGCGGCGGCGTCCCTGAGTGCGGACTCCACGTCCACAATCGTGAGTCCCGCGGCGAGCAGCGCCGCGGGACGCAGGGTGACCTCCGCGCTCAGTTCTTCCACCGGATAGATGTCCACGCTCTCGGCGTCCTGAACGCGATTGAGCAGCGGCTGTACCGACGTAATGAGGAGCGAGAACAGTTCCTCGGGACTCAGCGTCGGCGATGAGACCCCCACAATCAGATAGCCCGCGTTCTCGCCGGAAAAGAAGCGCACGGAGTACGACCCGCTGAGGCGATCGGGAAGGGTGGTGTCCACCGCCGCCATCGCGGTTTCCACGTCCGAGCGCGCCGTCTCCGGGTCGGTCTCCCAGTCGAACGTCAGGGTGAATGAGCTTCGGTCGTTCTCGTAGGAGACCTCCAGCAGATCGACTCCGTCCAGTGCCAGGAGTCGTGACTCGATGCTGTCGGCGTACTCATCGGCAAAATCGACTGCCGAGACGCCGGGATGGGAGATCGTGGCGCGGACACGGGGACGTTGTGTCTGCGGATAGAGCTGGATGGGCAGCCGCTGGACCAGGACCACGCCGAGGGTGGCAAGGACGATGGTGAGCAGCATGACGCCGGTGGCCTTGCGAAAGAGCAGGGGCAGCATCCGCTCAGCCACCCCGCCCGTCGGGTGTGGGGGCCGGTGCGCCGTCGCGTTCACGTCCCGTGGGCTCGACCAGGAAACGCGTGCCCTCCTCCAGTCCCGCGCGGATGTGGACCGCGCCGTCGAAGGCGTCGCCAACCTCGACCCGCGCCGCCGCAAGGGTGTTCTCCGCGGTCACCGTCCAGATCGCGTCGGCGCCGAAGCGGCGCACGACGGCGGTGCGGGGCACGAAGACCCCCTCGACGCGGTCGGTTGGAAGCTGAAAGACGAGGAACTGGCCGATCCGGACCCCGTCCTGCGCAGGTACGGCGAAGCGGAGACTGAACAGCCCGGTCTCGTAGTCGGGCTCCTGGCTCCGGCTGAGGAGCGTTCCGGAAACGGTTGTTCCGTCCGCGGTTTCCCCGCGCACACCCTGCCCGGGCTCGACGTGAAAGGCGTCTTTGTCACTCACAGCGGTTTCCACCACGTATCCGTCGGTACCGAGGATGACAACGGCGGCCTGTCCCGACTGGACCTCCTCGGCCGTGGAAACGGAAATCTCGGCGATGCGTCCGGCCACTCGTGCCGTCAGCGGTACCGGCTGGTACAACCCGAGCACGTCGTCACGGCGTCGGATTGTAAGCAACGTGTCACCGGTAGCAACGCGTTGCCCTTCCGACACCGGAATCTCGTCGACGAAACCGGCAGACGGGATCGAATGAACCACCCGTGTTCGTGGCTCCAGGCGACCGGCGACCGAGATCGCGTGGGATCGAACCTCGACCGTGGCGTCGGCGATGCGCTGTTGAGCCGCAGCGGGGTTCGTCGCGAAGGCCGCGAGCATGGCGGCGCCGACGGTGAACAGCAGGCGTCGGCGCCGGTGGTGTGACATGGATGTGTGCACGCAAATCTCCCGGGGCACTGTACACCCGAAGGGCGCGGCGTGTCCCGGGGGCCGGCCCGCCGGGCGCTGCTACGCGCCGGGCGGTGTTGGATGTCGCGGCGCTATTTCACGGCCCAGGCGGCGAAGCTCTCCTCGGCGGCGAGTTCATCGTCGACGAACTGTTGCCGCTGCGCGGGGTTCATGCGGCGCCAGTGAAAACTCATCCGACCGTCGGTCACCTCGTAGGAAAAGCGGTACGGATAGATGGTGAGTCCGCCGGGGACGATCGAGAAGGCGTCGGTGGGCGGATCGTACGTCTGAACCCGCGAGGTTTCCTGGTACTCCCAGCGAAGCGCCGTGGCCACGTACGTCCCCGGTGCAAGTCCCTGCACGAACTCGAACGACTTCGATGCGTTCAGTGAGAGTTCCGTGGTGTCGAAGGGATCGGTCGCGGGAGCCACGGTCAGCACGAGGGTACCGAAAATCGAACCACCTTCCTCGGTGCTGCGGTCGATGTTGACCACAAACAGCGTGTCGGAGGAGGAGGCCGGTTCCGGGAGGCTCTGACAGGAGGAGAGAAGTACGGTGAAGATGATTGAACTAATAAGGAAAAGTGTGAGTTTTGTCTTCATGGAGTCCCTTTCTTGTGGTATCGCACAAGCATATCACGACCGTTCGGTGAATCACGCCTCCGGGTCTTTCGCGTTGCGTTTCCGTAAGCCGTGGCATATTCTCGGAGGTATGACAGACATCGGAACCGCAGGGGTGGGAGAGGGCGAGCGATCGTTTCCGGCCCGGTTTGGGGATGAACTGCTGCTCCGTTCGGGGCAGTACGCGCTGTTCTACATTCTCATGAACTTCAGCGACAGCGGCGTGCGGTACTTTCAGGATTTTGGACACACGCTGTTGCTGTTCATTCTCATTGCGCAGACGACGGTCCTGGTGCTCTACGGGTCGCGTCCGGGACCGCGATTTCTGTTGTCGCTGCTCGCTCCGGCAATCTACACCGTCCTCGAGATACGGGAGGGCGTGGCCTTTGTCCTCAACATGGGGCACATGTTCTTCTGGTTCAGCTCGGCGGTTACCGGGCTCATCCAGGCGCTGGTGCTGTCAACGCGGTCGCAGCGATCGCGGGAGACGCTGGAGTTTCTGCTGACGCTGGCGAACGTTGCGATCTTCGTTATGGTGTACTTCTACTTTGATACGCAGCTCGTGCTGGAGGAGCGGGTCGCGGCGGGTGCTCTGACGACCGATCAGATGAACGCCCGTCTGAGCATCGCCTATCTCGGACCGTCCTTCGCCGCCTTTGTCGGGGACTCCGCACACATGTACGTGATCGCCGGTGGCGCAATCCTGGCGCTGACCGTCGGTATCGGTCGTATCCGGATCCTGAAGCTCTCGGCACGCGTGTCGGAACTCTTTGGTCGGTATGTGGACGTATCGGTGCGTGACCGTATTCTTTCCCGCGACGGCGGTGCCACCGCTGAGTTCCGCCCCGTGGCGGTATTGTTCTCGGATATCCGGGACTTTACCACCCTGTCGGAGCGCATGACGCCGGCGGCAATTACCGACATGCTCAACGAGTACTTCAGTTGGTGGGACCGGGTGGTTCAGGCGCACCATGGCGTTATCGACAAGTACATCGGTGATGCGGTCATGGTGATATTCGGCCTGGAAGAGGGGCGGGCGGCGTGCGAGGACGCCGTTGGGTGTGCCCTGGAGATGTTCCGGAGTTCGGAAAGCATGGCGGCGCGAATGCGCGGGGGGGAATCCGCCCGGTTGAGCAGTTTGGTATCGGCATCAACTACGGCGATGCCCTGGTGGGAGATATCGGCAGTTCCACGCGTCGGAACTTCACGGTCATCGGAGACACGGTGAACGTGGCATCGCGCCTGGAGAGCAGTACCAAGAAACTGGACACGCCGATCGTGATCAGCGAGTCGACCTACACGCGGCTTTCCGAAGAACGTCGACAGCAGTTTCGATCCCGTGGCCGGGCGGCGCTCAAGGGGCGCGCCGACACAATTGCGGTGTACGGCTTGACGAAGGATGGTGGGCGTGACTAACCTTAGGGCAGGAGTAAGCTATGGAAGTAGGAAGCGTTACCAACATGCAGAACATGATGCCTGCTTACCAGGCCGGTGCCAGCGGCGACAACGAGGCCGTTGAGCGCGTGCCCGACAACGAGCAGGCTGAGATGGCAACCAAGAGCGCACCGTCGTCCAGCGGCGATCAGAGTTACTCTCTGTCACCGTGGCAGGGCACGGCTGTGAACATCATGGCGTAGACGCGACACAGAGTCGCCGAACAGCCGCGCACGTCTGAGTGCGCGGTTTTTTTTGCGCAAACCCCCCAACCTCATAACCTGACGAATGAAAACAGAACCGTGAACTGTCGGAAGGATTGCTCAGCGCGTACCGTAGCCGCCGCGGCGGAAGGTGTTGCTGATTTTGAGGAATGGAGCGGGATCCAGCACGTCGTTACCGAGCATCACTTCAAAGTGCAGGTGCGTGCCGGTAACAATACCGGTGCTTCCCATGGTACCCAGGATCTCGCCCTGTTCTAGTTCCTGGCCTTCGGTGACCAGGATCTCGCGCATGTGCGGATAGCGGGTGAGATAGCCGTACTTGTGCCGGAGGATCACCTGAAAACCGTAACCGGGATCATAGCCCGCAAGAACCACGGTTCCGTTGGCGCTGGCCACAATGGGTGTACCGGGATAGCCGGCAATATCGAACCCCTTGTGGAGGTACCACTGGTGGGTGATCGGATGAATGTTGGGTCCGAACTCCATGGAGACATCGCCGCCGTTCCCGCCGACCGGCCACGCGTTGGGAATATCCACGAGCAGGCTCGACACAAGCTGCTGGGTGCTTCGGGTGTCACGGAGGAGCTCTCCGGACCGGTCCAGCTCGGCCGCGAGGTGGCGTAGTTCCTGGATCTCGGCTTCGCGGGCGTCGGCGGGCTGTTCGGCGCCGAAGAACGCGTCCATCTCCGAGTCGGAGAGACGGTCAGCGCTGCCGGGGTGTTCGGAGTTCACCGTCAGGGCGTTGATGATCGGCTCAAGGGCCGCGTCGAACTCGGACCCGAGGGCGTCGACGTGCTCGATCTCGGACACCATGGCGTCCAGGTTGGCCTGCGTGTCGGCGAGCGTGGACTGCTGATCGGCGAGGCGTGTGGTTCCCACGTCCACGTCGGCGAGGAGAATCACGCCGGTCGTTACCAGGGCGACCAGAACGAATCCTGCGACGATGACGAGTCGGTGGACGGAGAATGAGATCGGCTCACGGGACGAGTCAAACACAATCGCAATGGTGTAGCGCCGATCTTTCTTCATGGAACTCCTTCTTCTTAGTATGAATTCTCTGGTATTGTCGGGTCAAGTCCCCGTACACCGAGTGGAGCGAAAACTGGAGCGATTCCGGCGTATTGGCGGTTGACCGCCGGCGGGAGTCGGGGTAGAAAGCGTCATGGACTGGCCACTGACCCGATACTCGATCGTTGCCGTTGTGGCGATCGATGCCGCCGAAGACGCTGTGCCCCTCGCCCGGGCCCTTCTTGCCGGGGGTGTTTCAACCGTAGAAGTCACGATGCGCACGCCCGCGGCGCTGGATGCGATTGCTGCGATCGCCGCCGACGTCCCGGAAATCGGGATCGGTGCCGGAACGGTGCTGGATCCCGACCACTGCGCGGCGGCGGTGGACCGTGGTGCGCGTTTCGCGGTCGCCCCGGGACTCAATCCCGCAGTTGTGGAGGCCGCGGCGGCGGCGGGGCTGCCGTTTGCCCCGGGTGTTGCCACGCCGTCCGAACTGGACACCGCGATCCGCATGGGGTGCCGGGTGGTCAAATTCTTCCCCGCCGCTGCTCTCGGTGGGACTCGGTATCTGAAGGCCGTATCCGCACCGTACCGCCACCTTGGTGTGCGATTCGTGCCCACCGGCGGGGTTTCGATCGACAATCTGGAGGAGTGGTTGCAGCTGGACGAGGTCGAAGCGGTCGGTGGTACCTGGCTCGCCAGATCTGCGGACATTTCGAGCCACCGCTGGGACGATATCGAGGAACGGGCACGGAAGGCCGTGGCTGTGTCGCGACGGGTCCGACCGCTGTCAGCGTGAGCCGGTCCTGCGCGCGATCGTGTCACGGAGGTCGCTCCGGCGCAGGACCTCGTTGATCGCGTCGCGGAGTTCCTCGTCCTCGGCGCGGAGCGCCATGACCACCTGGATCGACTCGAGCGCCTCCGTTGCGGGAACCAGGGCACCGTCGAAATAGCGCTGCGACAGGTATTCGCCCACCTGGCGGTCGGTGACGATCCCATCGGCACGCCGCCAGATCACCTTCGCGATGCCCTGAATGTCGTTCGCGACCTCGAGCGTTCTGGGATCGTACGGTGCCATACTGTTTTCGGCGTAGCTTCCCGACTGAATGGCGATGCGCGCCCCGCGGAACGCCTCCGCCGCCTGGAGCGCGGTGCCGGTCCCGCCGGTGCGGTGTACAAACACCACCGGCTGAAAGTGGGCGTAGGCGTCCGTGACGATCACCTCGAGGTCCTGCAGGAGATCGTTCGGCCACCCCACGTTGAGCAACACCCGCACCCGTCCAGCGCGAAAGTCTTCGAACAGGTCGCCGAACTGTCGCGGATGGTAGGCTACGGTGAGGCCAACCTCCCGGGCGACGGCGTTCATGACATCGATGCTGATACCGGCGGAGGATCCGGATTCGAGATAGCACCACGGCGGATACGCCAGATCGTGACCGACCACCGTCACGGCCGTTTCATCGGCTCCTCCGCCAAAGGCGCGAACCGCGCGCTCCAGACGGGCGGCGGCGTCGCGTACCCTCGTGTCGTCGGCACCGATCGCCGCAACGATTTCGTGCTCGGTCTCCGCGTTGCGTACCACGTGGCGACCGGAGCGGTGCAACGTTTCCACCGATTCGGTCACGCGATCGAGTTCGCCGGTGATCGACTCGATGTGCTGCTGCTGCGTTTCCACCGCCCGGGTCACCTCCTGCATGCGCTGGTCCACCGTGTGCATCGTCTCCGCCGAGCGACCCACGTCGCCACGGACCTGCTCGATTTGATCGCCGATCGAGGTCTTCACCGTTTCGAAATCGTCGATCCGGGACACGGTGTGGGAGACGCGTTCGCGCAACGTCTCGAGCAGTCGGCTTACCTCGCCGGTGAGGGCGTTGCTCTGTTCGGCGAGCCGTTTCACCTCATCGGCAACCACCTTGAACCCGCGGCCGTGGACCCCGGCACGGGCAGCCTCGATGGCGGCGTTGAGCGCGAGGAGGTTGGTCTGGTCGGCGATTTCCTCGATTCCGCGGACGGTACCGGCGATGCCGGAGGCCGCATCGTTCACCTGTTCAAACGTGGAGCGGATCTCGGAGAACCGGGAGTCCATGTCACCGACGGAGGAGCTGAACGCATCGATCGCCTGCCTGATGGAGTCAAACGCCCGGGTGGTGTGTTCCAGGTCCTCACCGGAACGCGAGGCCTCCGAAACCACGCGGGAGACCTGGTCCATCACCTCCCGCAGACCACGGCCGACGGCGGCGACCGCCTCGCGGTTGGCGTCGGTTCCCGCGACCATCTCCACCGCGAACGCCGCGTTGAGCTCGGCGACGGAGACCAGGTTCCATATCCTGCTTGAGAGCGCCCGGATCTCGGTATCAAGGGCAGCGGACGCCGCAACGGGGTCCGCGAGGTGTGTCTGTCGTGTTCTATCCATAGTCCTGCCTGCCAGGGCGAGCAATTGCTCTATTTCTATCATATCGCGGGAACGAACGTTCGTACACCGCCGCGGGATGTTCAACGTTTTTTCGATACCACTTGACGATTGCCTGCGGGATCGTTATTACATACATACACGGTTGTAGGTAAACATGAGACGAACCAAGGAAGAAGCGGAACAGACAAAAGAAGAGATCTTTCACGCCGGCATCAAGGTTTTTGCCCAAAAGGGGTACACGGCAGGGACGCTCGCGGATGTTGCCCGGGAGGCAGGGGTTACCCGAGGGGCGATCTACTGGCACTTCCGGAACAAGGAAGCGTTTTTCCAGGAGGTGCTGGACCGGCTGAATAGAATATACGACGACCTGGTGGGGGCGGTGACCTCGACCAGCGCGCCGCCGCACGAAGCGATCGCGGAGGTGTTCACCACGATCATCCGACGGTTCATCGCGGACGAGGAGTTTCGCGCCATGCAGGAGCTGGTGGCGCGTACCGTGTTCAACCACGCCGAAACGTTCTGCGGTGAGCGACCGATCGATCGCGGCGAGCAGTCGGCGGTGCGCCTGCTCGGAGAGGCGATCCGGCGTCGGCAGATCTACGATGGCTGGACGCCGGAGATCGCGCTCACCGCGGTGAGTTCCTATGTCGCCGGGGTGTTCATGGCGATTATGGACCGGGGTCTCGAGCCATCGGAAGCGGAAATCCGGCAACTGGCGGGGTTTCTCACCCGCGGACTGGCCCCGACAGAGGGCATCGACACGCAACACGAAACACGGCATGCGACGCATGCGTAGGGGAGACACAATGAACAGACCGATCGAACGCGCTACCCGCAGAGTGGCGCAGGTTGTCGCCGGGGTGGTCGTGCTGGCCGTCCTGGCGGGGTGCAGCGGCCAGGAGCAGACTGCAACCCGCAGCATAGAGCAGATCCACCGCGAGGAAGGGATTCCCGTGCAGGTGAGGTCGGTGGAGCCGGCGAACTTTGAGACCTATCTGAGTTTTACCACCAGCATGTCGGGTGCCGCGGAGTCCACGGCTTCGGCGATGATCTCTGACGAGGTATCTGAGATCCTGCACCAGGTGGGCGACTACGTGGAGCGTGGCACCCCGGTTGTGCGCTTTCCCGAAGACAATCCGGCCCTCAACTGGGAACAGACCCGCGTGGGCTTCGAGGCGGCGCGCACCGCCTACGAGCGCGTGCAGCGCCTGTACCAGGACGACGGTGTCTCGCAGCAGGCGTACGACGACGCGCGTACGCAGTTTGAGGTTGCCCGCGCCAACTGGCAGTCGGTGCAGGATATGGCGCGGGTCAAGGCGCCGATATCGGGATACATCACGCGAATCAACGTCTTTCCCTCCGACAATGTGCGACAAGGGGACGCGCTGTTCACCGTGTCGGACCTGGAGGAGCTCAAGGCGACCGTCTGGCTGACGGACCGCCAGGTTCGTGAGGTCGAGGTGGGCCAGGCTGCCTCGGCCGTCTGGCAGGACCAGGAAGTCAGCGGCGAGGTTGTGCAGGTGGACATGGCGATGGATCAGACCCGCAAGGCGTTCGCCGCCAAACTTCGCTTCAGAAACCCCGGACTGCGCATTCAAAGCGGGGTGACCGCGGCCGTGCAGATCGAGACCTACCGCAACGAGGATGCCGTCATCCTCAATCAGCGCGAGATCCTCGACGACGGCAGCCAGCAGTGGGTGTTTGTGGTCCGCAACGGCGAGGCGGTCGAGGTGCCGGTTGAGACCGGCCGCAGCCAGGGACTGCTGGTTGAGGTGACCTCGGGCCTCTCCCAGGGCGACGACGTGATCACCAGCGGAATCGAACTGGTGAGCGACGGCAGCGCCGTGCGCATCGTGGAACGCGAAGCACGGCTGGTGCAGCGCTGAGCCCGGCGGGCGAGGAGCCTTCATGTTTCTTTCAGATATTTCCATTAAGCGACCGGTCATGATGACCATGGTCCTGGCGGGGATGCTGCTCTTTGGTGTGATCGGGTTTACGCGTTTGCCGCTGAACCTCATGCCGGACGCCAAGATCCCGTATGTAACGATCCAGACGGTGTACCCCGGGGCGAGTCCCGAACAGATCTCGAGCCAGATCACCCAGCGGATCGAGGACGAGGTCAGCACCGTCAGCCAGATCAAGAATATTCAGTCCTACAGTCTCGACAGCGCGTCGATCATTATCGTCGAGTTCGAGCTCAGCAAGGACCCGGACGTGGCGACGCAGGAGATCAAGGACAAGGTCGACCGTATCGTGAACGACCTGCCGGATGACGCCAACCAGCCGGTCGTTGAGAAGATCGATATCACCGCCATGCCGATCGTGAATATCGTCATGAGCGGCGACATCGACGCGGTAGAGCTGAGCCGGTTGGCTGAGACGACGGTCAAGGACGACCTTTCCCGCATCGCCGGGGTCGGGACCGTGTCGATCTCCGGTGCTCGGGACCGCGAGATCCGCGTCGAGTTCGACAACCGCGTCGTGTACGAGAACGCCGTGAGCCTGGCGCAGGTCGCGCAGGTGTTGGCGGCGGCCAACCTGGACATGCCCGGCGGCAACATGCAGGCGCGGGACACCGACTTCGCCGTGCGCATGGAAGGGCAGTTCTCCACGGTCGATGAGCTCCGTGACCTCGACATTCCCACCCGCAGCGGCAGCCGCCGCCTGGGGAGCATCGCTACGGTCCGCGATACCGGCGCCGACGTCCGCGAGCGAACCGTATTCTTCGATAATGAAACCGGTCGTCGCGACGAGAACACCGTCCTCATCGGGGTGGTAAAGAGTCCCGACGGCAACACCGTGGACATCGCGGAGAACATCCGGGGCAGTCTTGCGGGGATCGAGGCGCAACTGCCAGAGGGTGTGAACCTGCGGATCACCAGCGACAACTCGGTCCAGATCCGCGACTCGGTAAATGACACGCTCACCAACATTGGTCTGGGGATTCTGCTGACGGCGCTGGTGCTGTTGCTGTTCCTGCACGACATCCGTTCAACGCTGATCGTCGCACTGGCGATGCCGATGTCGATCATTCCGACGTTCTTTGTGATGAACGCCCTGGGCATGTCGCTGAACCTCATGTCGCTCATGGGGTTGTCGACGGCGGTTGGTGTTCTGGTCATGAACTCTGTTGTCGTACTTGAGAACATCTTCCGTCACAAGGAGATGGGGCACGACCGCCGTACCGCCGCAGCCGCCGGAACCTCGGAGGTCGTAGTGGCGGTGCTGGCGTCGACGCTCACCAACGTCGCGGTGTTTCTGCCGATGGCGAACATGCGCGGCATCGCGGGGCTGTTTCTGCAGGAGTTCGCCCTCGCGGTCTCCTTCGCGACGATTTTTTCGCTGGTCATCTCGTTCACGCTAACGCCGATGCTTGCGTCGCGGCTCCTGCCGGAGCACGACCGCAAGAAACATCCCCTCGGGGACCGGCTGGAGGCCGGCTTTCACGCCATGGAGCGCGGCTACCACGCCGTGCTGGAGCGGGTGCTCCACAGCCGCCTGCGCAGCGGCGTTCTGGTCGTTGCCACGGTTGCTGTTTTCGTGGTGTCGCTCATGGGATTCGGGCGCGTGCCGTTCGAGTTCCAGCCGGCGCAGGACGGCGGTCAGCTCCGCATCGAGGTGGAGATGCCCCAGGGAACCGATCTGGACACCACCGCCGCCACGTTGCAGGAGATCGAGCAGCGCACGGCGCAGCACGACGAGGTCGTCACGATCGTTACCACCCTTGGATCGCTTGGGGGAACCTCCAGCGGCACCAACCTGGCGACGATGGATGTGGAACTGGTGGACAAGACCGAGCGCGACCGCGACACGGTGGTCGCCGCACGAGTCGCAGAGGATCTTGCCGACATTCCCGGCGCGCGGATTCGCGTGAGCGCCGCCGCCAGCGCTATGGGCGGAGGCTCCGCGGTGACCTTTTACCTACAGGGCTCGGACACCACGCAGCTGGCAAACTACGCCCGCGAACTTCGGCCGGCGCTCCAGGAGATTCCGGGGCTGATTAACGTCAACGTATCCACCAAGCCGGGCAAGCCCGAGGTCATCCTGCGGCCGGACCGCCTCAAACTGGACGACGTGGGACTTACCGTGCAGGACCTGGCGATGACGATGCGCGCCGCAATCGAGGGAATGGTGACGACGACGTTCAAGGAAGGTGGCGAGGAATACGACATCCGCGTCACCCTGAGCGACGCGGACCTCCGAGGCGCGACCGATGTCGGAAACATCATGGTGCCCACGCGCGCCGGCCTCTTCCCGCTGGCGCAGTTTGCGGACGTGCAGGTGGAGCAGGGGATCAACCAGATCCTCCGGGAGGACAAGATCCAGGCGGTGGAGATCACCGGTGACCTGTCCACCGGCTACGTTCTCGGCGAGGTGAGCTCGCCGATCGAGTCGGCGGTCGCGGATCTCGACATGCCGCAGGGATACCAGATGAGCTGGGGGGGTGACACCGAGATGCTCAACGAGACGGTGCGCGAGTTCGCCTTCGTCTTTATCTTGGCGGTTGTTCTGACCTACATGCTGTTGGCGGCAATCCTGGAGAAGTTTGGTCAGCCGTTCCTGATCCTCTCGACCATTCCGCTCTCTCTGATTGGTGTTGTGGCGGCATTTCTGATCACCGGGAAGACGATGAACATCGTTTCCATGCTGGCGATCGTCATGCTGGTGGGGCTGGTCGTAAACAACGCGATTCTGATCCTGGACTACGCCAACCAGTTGCGCGGGCGCGGAAAGAGCGTGCGCGAGGCGCTGCTCGAGGCGGCACCAACCAAACTCAAACCGATTCTCATGGGTAACATCGCAACCATGCTCGGCATGCTGCCGATGGCACTCGGAATCGGAGCCTCCGGCGCCGAACTGCGGCAGCCGATGGGCATTGTTAGTATCGGCGGGCTCTTCGCGGCGACGTTCCTCTCGCTGTTCGTCATTCCCGCCTTGGAGAACCTGATCGAATCGCGCAAGGAGCGCGGGGCGGAGGCCGGTGCGTAGGCACCGGCGATCCGTCGTCACCGGACGAAAGGAAACCGATATGCATCGATGGACGCAGCAGAGATACCGAAACGAGCGGAGCACCGTGCCGACCCGGCGCCGGATGCCGATGATCGCGATCGCCGTAACCCTGATCGTGGCGAGCACGGGGACCGCGGTGGCGCAGGACCAGCTGACACTGGACGGTTTTCTCGCCCGGGTTGAGTCGCATAGCCTGCAGTTGGACAACAGCCGTACCGATCGCGATATCGCGCTGACACAGGAGCGCCTGGCGCGCTCGCAGGTGTACCCCACCGTGGCGGGGCAGGCCGGGGACACCCGAAACTTCCTGGATATCGAGCAGGCGGTGCCGGCGTACGTGAACACCGGTGGGTCACCCGCGATACCCGGGACGCAGATCTACCCGATCCAGACACAGGAAGTCGACGTGAACACGGACAACCAGTTTTCCGCGGGCCTCTCCGTGCAACAGAAGGTGTTCGACATGTCGGTGTTCCGGGCGCTCGAGGCGAGCCAGCAGTATACCAGTCTGACCGGCACGGCGTACGAGGCCAGTCGGCAGGCGATTCTTACGCAGGCCAAGCGCCTGTTCTTCCAGGCCCTGCTGTTGCAGGAGGTACTGGACGTCCGGCAGAGCTCGGAGGAGATCGCCTACGACAACTACGTCGAGACGCAGCGTCGCCTGGACAACGGGCTGGCCTCACCGCTGGAAGTGTTGCAGGCGGAGGTGAACTGGAAGATTACGCAGCCGGACACCACGCAGGCGGAACGGAATCTTAACGTGGCGCTGCAGAACCTGCGGACGTTTGCCGGCATCGACAGCGACACCGAGATCGAACTGGTGGGCAGTCTGGACCAGTACCCGGCGCTGCCGTCGTTCGAAAACGCCTTTTCCGAGAGCCTGGAACGCCCCGACTACCAGGCACTGGTCGCCCAGCGCCGCCTGCGCGAACTGAACGTGGACGCGGAGCGCGCGAAGTTCTATCCGAGTCTGTCCGCCTCGATCACGTACGGCTGGCAGGCCGGAGACAACGGCTTCGACCTGAGTGGAGGTACCGACACGCTGAGCGCGGGGCTGCAGCTCACTGTTCCGGTGTTTTTCGGGGGAAGCCGATTTGCCAGCCTGGACCAGGCACAGCTTGAACTGCAAAAGACCAACACCCAGATCGCCCTGCAGCAGGACACGATCGCTACGCAACTGGAAACGCTGCGTCTGACGCTGGAGGAGGCCAACCAGCGCATCGCTACGGCGGAACAGACGCTGGCGACGGCGGAACGGGCGTACCAGGTCAGTCAGACTTCGTTCGACAACGGCCTTGCCACACAGCTCGAGCTGAAGGACGCCCGCGTCAGTCAGGAACGCGCGCAGCTCAACTACGTGTCTGCGGTGTTCGACTATCTGAGCGCGTACTTTGACTGGCAGCTCGCAACCGGCCGGGGCGACCAGGGTATTTGAACCGGGGGTTGTATACAGAAGCGTGTTGCACGTGGGGCGCGTCACGGGACGTCCCCACGCTCTCGCGGTGCACGCAGCGAGGGCACCCGAAGCTCCTCACGCGGCGCGCCCAGCGAGGGCACCTGAAGCTCCTGACGGGGCGAACCCTCCTCACGTCGCGCCCACCTCACGCAGCACACTCAGCTCGTGCGGCCTCCGTGGCACGGGCGAGATCGTGGTGCGCATAGCGGGGCATCGTCACCGTCGTGCCCTTCTGTCCGGTGATCCACCTGATCGGTGGGGTGAGAATCTCACCCCG
>MDTD01200284.1_pt1 | contig 54761 bp, 52 predicted proteins | sample 811221 | NCBI WGS metagenome assembly MDTD01 (sample SAMN05326646, study PRJNA326480) | marine metagenome | isolation source: seawater | place: Pacific Ocean: South West | collected 2011 | reverse complement strand
CAGGAGAGAATACGCACTAAGCAAACAGCTGTAGTTGTTGCTGATACTTTACCAATGCAGATGGAAATCTTGAAGGATGGTCTTACGCATGGTTTGGTCGGGCAACAGCCTTATATGATGGGTTACAAAGCGATGTACGTTCTCAAGGACCTAGCTGATGGAAAAGCCGTTGAGGATCCCATCTATACAGGGTTGGATGTGTGTCCATTTGAAGCTGCTTGGAGTTGCCTCTCTGGTGGGGGTTGATAGCCAATTCATAGTCACGATTCTTCCATTTAAATGTTGCGCGAGGTTGCTTGATCTCGCGTAGATTCTTCCCTTTTTAAAACAACATGACAGAACAAAATCTTTCAGGAAAAGTCGCTGTTGTTACTGGTTCCACTCAAGGTCTCGGGCTGGCAATAGCAAAACTCTTTAGTGAGCAAAGAGCCGCAGGTTTGGTGATTTGTGGACGGCATGTGCAAAATGGTAAAAAGGCTGCAGATGTTTTGACAGGACAGGGAACACCAACAGAATTCGTACAAGCAGATTTATCAAGGGTAGACGATTGCAGAAAAGTGATTCAAAAAGCTGATCAAGCTTTTGGCAAAGTTGATATTTTGGTGAACAGTGCGGCAATCACCGATCGGGGAACCATTCTGGACACCTCGGAAGATCTATTCGATCGCATGTTTGCAGTCAACACTCGGGCCCCCTTTTTTCTAATTCAAGCAGCTGCCAAGCTCATGATCCGTGATAAGATTGAGGGGACAATCGTGAATATCCAGAGTATGTCAGCACATGGAGGTCAACCATTTATTGCAGCGTACTGTGCCTCCAAAGGTGCACTTTCAATTGTGACAAAAAATTCTGCGTTTAGTCTGATGAAAAATAAAATTCGCGTTAATGCTTTAAATATTGGTTGGATGGATACGCCGGGAGAGGATAAAATTCAAAAAGAATATCACAAAGCGGACTCTGATTGGCTCGCCAAAGCAGAAGCCGATCAACCTTTTAAACGGTTGCTCAAAACAGATGAGGTAGCCCGTGCAGTACTCTTTTTAGCATCTGCTGATTCAGGAATGATGACTGGATCCATTGTTGATTATGATCAATCTATTATTGGTTGCTATGCAAGTCCCCCTCATCCAACTTAGTTAGTTGGATTCAAAGAATATTTTAATAAAATTAATGTGGCTTACAATGTTCAATGATTAATCCGATTAATTCTTCTGGTCTTTTTTCTTTAAAAGTTTTATCCCAAAACTTATTTCTCCTAGTGAAACTGCAAAACAATCTAACTGAAAACGCATCAGGCAGACGTGTATTTAAAAGAGTAAAAGAACGTCCAATCTCTTTGGGTTTTTTGGTGGGATAAGGAACCATAGTAACTAGCTAAATTAACAATCTTTGTGCCGTAATGAGCTATCACGATGCTTTTTGGTATGTTATTAATTCTGCAAATAAGCGCTCCTAGCTTGCCAAAACAGGGACATAGTGCCCATCCTTAAAAAATATCTTGATAAAGGACTATTTTGTCGCAGCAAATCCCAGAAAAGAAAAGGATCGCAAAAACTGATCTGATGGTACCCTCTCTGTGTTTTGGAACTTCCGGGTTGGGTAATATGCCGGATACCTATGGCTATGAAGTGGATGAGAATCGAGCAAGAAAAACCCTCAATGCCATTTTTGATGGTCCAATAAATTTCCTAGATACATCAAACAACTACGGATTTGGGCGTTCCGAAAAAAGAATTGGTAATGTGTTGAGGGAGAGAGGAGGTTTGCCTAATGGTTTCGTGATATCGACAAAAGTAGATCGTGATATGGAAAATGGTATTTTTGATGCCAATCGAACTAGGCGGTCTGTTGAAGAAAGTCTGACCAGACTTGGATTAGAAAAAGTTCAAATTCTCCATTTGCACGATCCTGAGCATGCGCGTGATCTGCATGAAATAACTTGTAAAGGGGGTGCCCTCGATGAGTTATTCAAAATCAAGGAAGAGGGACTGGCTGAGGCCGTCGGGTTGGCAATGGGGAGACTGGATGTAATGGAATCGATTCTTTGGGATTGGCCCTTCGATGCACTAATGAACCACAACCGATGGAATATTATTAATAAATCAGCCGACAGTGTATTCACAAAAGCTCATGAACGAGGTATTGCTATTCTAAATGCAGCGCCATATGCTTCAGGAATACTTGCTAAAGGCAGTGCTGTTATGCCGAGAATTGCCTACCAAGATGCAACAACAAAGTCTTTAGAACCAGTGAGGGCTTTGGAGGAAATCTGCTCAAGGTACCATGTCCCGATAGGTGCACTAGCTCTTCAATTCTCTGTCAGAGATCCAAGAATAACCTCCACAGTTGTAGGTGTTACCAAGCCATCTAGGGTTCAACAAACACTGGATTGGGTGAATATTGAATTGCCAGAAAGCTTGTGGACAGAGTTAGAAAATCTACCTTTCTCATGGGAGGATCCAGAGGCCAATCGTGAATACAAACCGGGTTGACGGGCAACTTAGCCAATCAATCATGCAAACCATCAGAACTTTGATCGGCAAAAATAGCTCAAAGTAAATTCGTCTCAGGAAGTTATGGCTACGGGGATTAGCCATAATTAAGGGAAGTTGTCTCGATTAGCAGATAGTTTGAATCACAGTAAAGATCGAGCAAGGTAATTAGTTTGGGATTGGGTAATACAGCTTCAATAGAGTCCCCCTGAATTGGCAGTTCTATTGAATTTTATCCAACAGGCTCTGTAAGAAATGCTCTCAACTTTGCGGTCTTAAAGCGAGTTCTGAGGATTTTTTAAAGTCGCTATTCACCGAGGTGCTTTCTGATGGTTGCCAGTTGGACACAGTTGACAAAGACATCCATCGCCATCGACAAATCTTCAATCGACGGGTATGTTGGCGAAAGTCTGATGTTTTTATCTTCAGGATCAAACCTATATGGAAAAGTCGAGCCGGCTGGGGTTATTTTCACGCCAGCTTCACCGGCAAGTCTGACAATCTCCTTTGCATGGTCTGGGAGGGAATCAAAGGAAATAAAATAACCTCCTTCCGGACTGATCCAGTTGCCCATCTCCTTAATTTTTAGTGATTCATCTAGTTTTTTGAGGACTAATTCAAACTTGGGGCGTATGATCTCAGCGTGCTGCTTCATGTGCTTCTTGGCTGCTGCAAAATCAGGTAAAAACCTGGTATGACGCAATTGATTCACCTTGTCCGGTCCGATTGTCCAATAGGCCATCTGTTCAATGAAATGCTTGATATTAGCTTTCGACCCGCCAAGAAATGAAATCCCTGCCCCGGCTAAGGTAACTTTTGAAGTAGAACCAAATAGAAAGACGCTGTCCTGTGTGCCATTTAGTCGACAAAGCTCCATCAGGTTTGTTAGCTCGGAAGCGTTCTCATAATGATCGTGTATTGCGTAAGCGTTATCCCACATAATTCGAAAATCTGATGCTGCCTGATTCCCTAAACGGGAAATTCGTTCTACAACTTCGGCACCATAGATATTGCCAGTTGGATTCGAATATTTCGGAACGCACCATAGCCCTTTGACTTGAGAACGTCTAACCTGAGCTTCAACCATCTCCATGTCTGGTCCGTCCGCTTTCATAGGGATGTTCACCATCTTGATTCCCAACTTCTCACAGATTGCAAAATGTCGGTCATAGCCTGGAACAACGGCTAAGAATTCTGGGGGAGTCGATTGTTGTAGCCAAGGTGTATTGCCAAAACCGTAATGAGCACCCACATGTAGTATTTGGTACATTATTGATAGGGAACTATTGCCACTGACAAGGACTTCTTCTTGAGGTAAGCCGAGCCACTCTGCGCCCATATTTCTTGCTTCTGGCAAACCTGTTAATCCACCATAATTACGAGTGTCTGTACCATCTGAAGCCAAGTAGTTACCCCTCAATATTCCATCAAGTCTATCTGCTAAAGCTAGCTGCTCAATCGCAGGTTTCCCGCGGGTTAGATCCAATCTGAGGTTGGCTTTGATAAATTTTTGATGGTTGTCAGCCAAATCTGACTCCCAAGCTTTAATTTTCTCTACCGGGTTATTCTTCCAATGCAAGGCTACCTCAGTATGTTGGAGGATTGTTAAAGTAATCAATTAAATTGGCTTTTAGCTTTTAATTTCTAAATAGCAAAGAAACCAGACCAAAATTCAAAGTAATGAAATAATATGAATCTTAAAATCTACAAAAATAGTACGATTCTTCAAGAAATGAATTAATGAAGATAAATAGAGTTAATCTTTTTCGCGATTCCTCAGGAGTAATCCTAGTCCAACGTCAATTAGTACCCAGCCAAGCAGAATCCAGCGAGCAATTTCAGAAATATGTAACCAGGGCCCAGATTGCTCAGGAACAGGGATTTTCACTGTTTTGGCAACCGATTGATTCCATTCTCCAGTCTGAAGCACAATCCCCCGAGTGTCTGTTATCACAGTGTAGCCAGAGTTGCTAACCCGAATTAGTGGCAACCCTATTTCTACACTGCTGAATTGAGCAAGAGCTCTGTGCCAGGCAGCCATGGAGACTGGGAACCAGCCATCATTGACGGGATTCCAAACAATACGAGCCCTAGATTCTATGGCTTGCTTGAGTATTGATTCAAATCCGATTTCATAACAGATAGCTGCTAGAACTGAACTTTCTTTCGCCCAGGGAAGCAAGTTCAGTTCACTGCCAGGTAGGTATCGACGGGCATTTGGAAACCAATCTCTTAGTAATGGGAAACTGTCTTCTCCTGGCAGGTATTCGCCGAAAGGTACCAACTTTTGCTTTATTTGGGAGGCCCGTAGAATGCCCGTTGAGCCAATCATTTGAGCGACATTGTAGTAAGCGAATCGCTCCCCACGAATCACTTTTGGGTCATCAACGGTACTGGATACCATGAAAAGAGGACGTTGCCACTTTACTACTGCCTGTTTGATCTGTTGCCTTTGCTCCTCCTGATCAACCCAAGATAATGGAAATGGAACCTCCGGCCAGAAAACAGTTTCAATTTTTGGGTAATTCTTAATCAATTCAGTGCTTTGCTTCAAAAGACTAAGCAGTTGATCTTTTGAAACGTGATTTTCCTCATTTGGAATCGAGGTGAAATTAGGTTGAACCCAGCCAATTTGTATTTCTTGGAAGGAGCGATTGTTATTTCGGTGTAATTCATAACTACCCCAAATAAAAATGATAACTGGAATGAAAGCGACTAAAATTAGATGGTTTCTCAACCTGCGAAAGTCATGATTAAATCGTAAAAAGTTGTGTATAACTAACCAATTAACCCAAATCAATAGTAGGTGCAGGGTTGGAGTTCCTCCCCAATGAACAACCTGTAACCAAGCAGCCTGTTGGCTTAGGGTATGAACTGGAAAAACTGGTGCAAGAGAGGGAATCCATTCGGTCAAGCCAACCCACAACAGTGCAGTCCGAAAAGCTCCAGCTGGTTTTTTAATCCAATTCAAATGCGTCATTAATAGCCCGAAGATCAAATAGGGAATACTAGCAATGAGGCAAAGAAACAGCCAAAAACCGATTGAGATCCACCATGGCAAACCTGGTTGATAGATCAGAGTGGTATGAAGGCCCCAGGTTTGGCTGATCCAGAGAATTGTTCCGAAACAGCAGCCCAGCCAAGTTCCCTGCTTAGCAGTTGCTCCATACAGAGCAATTCCAAAGGGGACCAATGAAACCCAGATTAGAAAAGATGTGCCGCTCCAACTTAGTGCTGGAGAACAGATGGATAGGAGTCCTGTCGAGCCTAAGGCGAGGATCGTTCGGTTTTGAGGTTGGATGGCTGAAGACAGCAGCAAGTTATTTTATTGCAGCGCAGCTTGACGGACCCAGTCTTTTGGTTCCTGCTGGATCAAAAGCTCGAATTCGTCAGGACTAATTATTCGAATTGCTCTGGCAACAGTTAAACGCAATTCAGGATCAGGGTGATCATGAAACTGCCATACTAGATCACGAACAGCCTGGGGTTGGCCGGCCGAAAATGCTGAAGCATAAGCTTCAATTCCGTGTCTAAGCAACAGAGGAGGTGCAGTCTGCTGAAGCAATGATTCTAAAAAAATTGACACCTCTGGAGTGGGATAATGCCCTAGAACTCTTAGGGCTCGAAATCGGTAGTAATTGGGAAGGTGATCATCTTTGATAATGTTTATTAAGTGCGGAATTCCTTCTTCACCTAAAGTTGCGTGGGATTTAGGAGGTTGCCAGTGGCGCCCTTCTATGCTCTCCTTCACTTGGTTATAAGTAACTTCGGCATGGACAGGAAAGATAAAGATGAATGTCCAGATGATGGGAGCTAGCCAATTTGAAAAACTTTTCATGATTTGTTTTTCGTTGGTGTTTTAAACAGAGTCACTTTCGTTTGTTCTCCTTGAGGAGCAGCTCGAATCAGGGTGTTTTTCCCTACCATCACCTCAACAATACATTTTTTACTTTCGCTGTAAGAGCCTGCCTTGTCTCGTATGCTGGTGAGAGAGCGAACCAGACGATTTCGATTGCTTCGCCACTCGGTGAGTGTGTTATCGTCCATGAGCAACAATGCGAGGCATTTCCCACCCTGTTCAAAATCGGCGCGTACTTTCAATAACTCAGGGTACTCTTTGTGAACTTCTTTGACAAACTTCATTGCAGGTGTATTTTCATCTTCTTTTGCGTTATTTTTACTAATGCCACCTGATGCTTTTTTCCCCGAATTCTCCTGGCCAAAATCCATATTACCATCTTTAGGCTTTGGGCTATTGAGGGGTTTTTCTTCAACTGAAGCTGTTGGTTTATCTTCCTTGAAGACTTCCTTGAATAGATCAGTGTAGGTGTTGATGATAGCTATTGTAATTACTAGGAGAAGTATGATGCCTGCGATAGCTAATATTCTCTCTAGTTTCATTCCATTCCTCCTTTGCGGCTAAAATAGCCATGCTTCAATTCGTGAGTTCCAATCCAAACAAGGTCCGTGAGCTGGAAAAAATTTTGCAAATTCCCATCCAAATGAACCCACTGGAACTGACTGAGATTCAGACAGATGACCTCTCAGAATTGGTGATACACAAAGCCAGAAATGCATTTAAGTTAAGCCCATCTCCCCTGCTTGTTGAAGATACATCTCTATATTTTGAGCAGTGGAGCAATCTGCCTGGACCATTCATCAAGTGGTTCATAAAGAGTCTCACCCTAGAAAAATTGGTAGAACTACTGTCTCAGGGAAAAAATTTCAGAGCTCGTGCAGTCTGCGTACTGGCCTTCACTTGTGATGGCGAAAAAGTGCATTGTTTCGAAGGAGAAGTTTTGGGAGAGATTGTTTCCCCAAGAGGTGATTATGGATTCGGATGGGATCCAATTTTTCAGCCGAATGGAAGTCGAAAAACTTTTGGGGAGATGACTTTCACTGAAAAACAAAGCTTCTCGATGAGAGAAAAAGCTGCACTTGCGTTTAAGCATTCCGCAATATCGCTGGCAAAGCAAAATTGACATTTTCATCAACAATTTTCAGCTCTCTAACAATATGTTGAGGAGCTAACTCACAAAGCTTTGCAACGATGCTTTGTACAACATCTTCGGGAGCTGAGGCCCCAGCGGTGATACCAATAGAACCCACCCTTTCCACATCTGTCTTCTCAATCTGAGAAGCTTCCTCGACTCTGCGAGCTTCTGTTCCCTGGGCCTTAGCAACCTCAACCAACCTTAATGTGTTAGAACTATTTGATGCTCCAACCACTAGGATTCTTTCAACCTGTGAAGCCAGCTCCTTGACCGCATTTTGACGGTTTTGAGTCGCGTAACAAATGTCATCTTTGGGGGGGCCTTCAATGCTTGGAAAACGTTTTTTTAAGATCTTTATTATCTCAAATGTGTCGTCGAGTGAGAGAGTAGTCTGGGTCAAATAGGCTACTTGATTTGAATCTGGGAGCTGAACTTTTTCAGCATCTTGAATAGTTTCAATAACGATCATTTGCTCTGGAGCTTCACCCATTGTCCCCTGAACCTCTACGTGTTCGGCGTGGCCAATGAGCAGAATAGTGAAATTTTTGCGCCGGTAACGTTGCGCCTCTCCGTGCACCTTGGTAACAAGAGGACAGGTTGCATCAACCACTTCCAAGCTTTGTTCCTTGGCCTGTTGTCGTACTGCTGGAGAAACCCCGTGTGCAGAGAAGATGGCATGCGATCCTATTGGAATGTCCTTGATTTCCTCAACGAAGATCACCCCTTGAGCCTGTAATCGTTCTACAACGTGTCGATTGTGCACGATTTCATGGCGCACATAAACGGGTGGTCCCCACTTCTTAAGTGCATTTTCCACAATCAGAATGGCTCGGTCAACTCCAGCACAGAAACCACGTGGTCTAGCGAGCACAATTTCCAACTTTTTTTCATTCATTGAATTACGAGAGTAAACAGGTCTATGAATAACGTATCATTATTTGTGGGTTTTAACTGATTAATGTGCTTCTAACCAATTGTCTCCCAAACCGATTTCTACGACAAGAGGAACTTCCAAGACAATTACATTCTCCATTTCTTCTTTGATGATCGCACTAGCTTTTTGAATTTCTGCTTCTGGGACATCGAATACCAACTCATCGTGAACTGAGAGAATCATTCGAGTATCCATTGCATCAGAGCGGAGTCTCCGCTCCACAGAAATCATGGCAAGCTTAATAATTTCAGCTGCACTACCCTGAATAGGGGTATTGATTGCTGCGCCTTCTGCAAGACGCTTTGATAAGCCTCTTCCGTTTATGTCTGGTATTAGACGACGGCGTCCCAGAAGAGTACTCGCATAACCCTCTTTCCGAGCTTTGTCGAGAAAATGTTCCTGCAGTGCGTGGATGGTGCTGTAACGTTGAAAATATGCTTCAATAAATTGTTTCGCTTCGGCTTTTGGAGTTTGTGTCACAATAGAGAGCCGTTCTGGGCCCATTCGATAAATTAGTCCAAAATTGACTTCCTTTGCCTTGGATCTTTGTTCTCTGGATACTTCTTCAGTTTTAATCTGAAAAATCGTAGCAGCAGTCAATGCGTGAATGTCTCGCTCATGCCTGTAGGCATCTAAAAATGTAGGATCTTTTGAATAATGTGCAGCAACACGAAGTTCTATTTGACTGTAATCTGCAGCAAGCAGTTTATTGCCGGGTTTTGAAGGTAAGAACACCTTACGGATGCGACGACCTTCGGTACTACGAACTGGAATATTCTGTAGATTGGGATTATCGGACGATAGCCGGCCTGTTGCAGTCGAAACTTGGTGAAAGGTTGAGTGAATTTTTTTTGTTTTTGGGTGAACGCAAGTCGGTAATTGATCAATGTAGGTGTTTTTGAGTTTGTTTAAAGAACGGTAGTCAAGAATAGTTTTAGGAAGTGGATATTCACTCATTTTCTCCAAAGTTTCTTCATCTGTGGAGAGTCCCATACCGAGTTTAATTTTTTTGGGTTTGACACCACAAGCTTTGTGTAGTTTGAATTTTTCATACAGAACTTCTTGAAGTTCAACCACAGAGTTTAGATTGAACTCTTTGTCAGCAATGCTGTGAACTTTAGATCTCAAGTCGTTTAATCGTCTTTCGAATTCTTCTGAGATTTCTGACAATTGCTCAGTGTTTACTCGGATACCCTCGTATTCCATTGCAGCAATACAATGTGCGAGGGGCAACTCTAGATATTGAAATAAATCTGTGAGTTGATTCTGCTTTAACTGATTCGACAAGTTCTCCCAAACCTGAAGTGTTGCTGCTGCACGTTCTCCAAAATACTTTCTTCGTTCCGGATCAGTTTCAGCCAGCATCGAAAGCTGTGAAGAAGAGTTGCTTGGAAGCTGTTGTGTAAGTTTTTGATTAAGACGCCGCTGAATAAGAAAATCTAATTCAAAGCGTTTCTCTAAAGAATCTGTCAGATGAGCAGCAATCATCAAATCTCCAACAATGCCCTGAACCGATATGCCCTGATTCTGGCAAAGTTGACACATCTGCTTAATATCACATACTACTTTAGGGATAGATGCGTTTTCGAGCAGTTCCTTAAGTTGTTTAGGAATTGTCTCACCAAATGGCCAGTAGATGGCTTGTTCATATTGGGTGCTTAGAGCTATCCCCATCCATTGGACATCATGCTGATTGATAAAAATTGCGTCGGCAACCATCGCCAGAGGTGTTTCAGGTTTTATTGAGACTGAGGAGATCCAGTCATGCCATGAATTTTCCGTAATGAGTTCAGTTTTAACTTTGATTGATTCGGGGGCGTGATGGTTTTCCGATTCAGAGTTCGCTTGGGAATACTGGTTTGATTTTTTTAGATGCTTGGTCGGGCTCGATTTGGAAACTGATGCTAGGCGCTTCAGGAGGGTATTGAATTCGAGCTCTTCAAGGATTTGATGAAATTCGATATTTTCTGAAAGTTTCATTTCACTGGGCTTCAAATCAACGAGTTGAATGCTCAAAGGCACTTCTCTGAAAATTGTCACCAATTCTCTTGAAAGAAAGGCCGCCTCTCGATCATTCTCCAATTTTGTGCGGAGTGAAAGACTATTGATATTGGCTAAGTTCTCATAGACCGAAGGAATAGATCCAAATTCTTGAATTAATTTAATAGCAGTTTTCTCACCTACTCCTTTCACACCAGGAATGTTATCGGAGCTATCGCCCATTAGTCCCAATACTTCAATGACTTGCTCAGGTGCACAGCCAAATTTTTCGTAGACACCTGTTTTCCCGACGCGGTCACCGTTGTGGTTCAGTAATGTGATTTTATCAGTGATTAACTGCATGTAATCTTTGTCACTGGTGACCATGACACCCTCTAAATCAGAGTCAGCGCACCAATACATCAGTGTGCCTATGATATCATCAGCTTCGTAACCTGGCAAAATCAGGTAAGGTAAATGAAGGGCTTCAACAAGTCTTGGTAGATAGGGTAGCTGCTCCACCAAATCTTCTGGCATTTTTTCTCGGGTAGCTTTGTAAGCTGGAAATCTCTCATGTCGGAATGTTGGTTCACCTGAATCAGAAGCAACTGCCAAGTATTCGGGTTTGTCCTCCTCTAATATTTTAAGAATTTGCTGAATTACTCCTCTCAACCCGCTCGTATTGAGGCCTTTTGAGTTGATCAAGGGATTCCGAATCATTGCGAAATAACTACGGTAGAATAATGCCATCGAGTCAATGGCGTAGAGGCGTGAGGATGCTGACATCTTTGATGCTTAAGAAATAGCGGAGGCGTAAATCAGTTGGGACGATTGGAGTTTAATTCCTTCAAAAATGCGTATTTGAGAAAGGTGTAAAAGAATGTACTAAAACCTGCAACTAATCCTGGAAAACCGTCTCTGAATCCTTGTCTCAGAAAATAAAGACGAAAGAACGCAATGAGAGGATTAATAAACAGGTTCCAGTACCGGAATTTTCTGTTTCTTATTGAATATTCTTCTGCAGAAAGTTTTGCATAATTCAGAGTCTTTTCGAAGTGGTGGGTTATATTCTGGTAAGAATAATGGATAAGGGGCGACTCAAGTGGAATTATTGAAACCCCAGAATTTTTTAATGCTAGATCCTCGTGAACAATTTCTCCCACCCATTCTGGATTAGAATCGCGATTGACAAGTCGTGTTTTGACATCTGGGTACCATGCATAATTCAAAAGGCGGCCTAGATAGAAAGTCTTGCGTTTCAACGCATAGGCTTTTGACGCATCTGATGAGCGTATCACTTGTTCAATTTCTCTAGCCAGTTCCCCAGACAACTCCTCATCAGCATCGAGAAATAAAAGCCAATTTCCTGTAGTGATAGTCAGGGCATGATTTTTTTGCTTTGAGTAACCTAACCATTTTTGAATAACAAATTTAGCTCCTGATTGTTTTGCAATTAACTCGGTTTGATCCGTTGAACCTGAATCCAAAACCAGAACTTCAATTTCTAGCATAGACTCTTTAAGTTCTCTTAAACTTTGAAGTGTTCTGGGTAAATTTTTTTCCTCATTTAAGGTAATTATAATAACACTTAAATGCATTTGTAGTTGAATGTAGAAGACAAAGAGTTGAATTAGATTAAGTTGCTAGAGTAATGTATTTGGCCTCAGATAGAAAGACTAGACTCCCGAAGAGAAGTTATCTAAACAAATTCTTTTTATCAAATCTTGAAAAGTATGTCTTACGTGTTTTTGTTGGAACTTGATGCTCAAATCTATATCAGAAAGATAAAGCTGAATATTTTCTAGTTCGGTTACAGTAAAGCCTTTGGCATTTGAGAAAAGTTGGCGTCCAATAAAAGGATGGATACGCAGTTTGGAAAAAATTTCTGTTTCAGATAACCGTTCGTTCAAAAAATATTTAACCAGTAGGAGTCGACGAAATTGAGAGGTTAGTATACCAAAAAGCTTTATGCCATCTCGAGGATTTTCCTTGAGATAAGTTTCGAGAAATTCTAGAGATCTAGAAAGTTCTTTTTTTGAAATGCTCTCACACAAAGTATATATAGAATAGTGTTTATGACCCCTCACAAACTTACCTAATTCATTTGGTTTAACCATAGAGCCAGCACCTAGCAAGAGGGCAAGTTTTTCTAACTCATGGTCCAAATCATTAAGATTGTTACCAACTAATTGAATCAATTCGATAGCCACATTTTTAGGAATTTGTAGACCTTTGCCGCGTGCGCGGTGGCGTGTCCATTCAATGGGTTGATCGTTATCAAAGGCAACAAATTTACGAACTCTGCCAATTTTCTTACATGCGACTAAAAGGGGTTTGCTTAAATCATTTTCGCGAATTGTATGACTACAAAGAACTAGGTACGTTTTTTCCAAGGGTGAATTGAGAAAATTCAAAATAGCGTGAAATAAACGTGTTCCCTTACTTTTATCACTTTGACTTCTTGGAGCCTTAATAGCTTCTACATGGTCTAGACGCAAAACCCGGCTCTCTCCAAAAAAAGGAAGTGATTCAAGGCTTTGAATTAATTCACTGAGTTGGCCTTCATTCTCATTTCCCTTCAAAATTTCTTCAACACTGAAGCGCTGAAAACCAAGTTCACGCGTGTCATTTGGTAAAATTTTATTTGTAAGCTCAAGTACCTGCTCATCTATTAGGAGAGGCTGATTACCATAAAATAAGAATATCTGTGGATACCCCCTCATTAGGTTTAGCACATATGAAATCGAGAAATTTTCTGTCTCACTTCCATGGCTGATGCCGCTTCATGCAAAGCAAAATTTGCAATCTCTTCTGCCTCAGCAAGAGTAAACATAGACATTCGCTCCTTAACAAGAGGAATCAATGATGCGCTCATTGAAAGTTGGCGTAATCCAAGGCCCACCAGAATGACACTCCCGTCCGGGTCTGAAGCCATTTCTCCACATAATTCTACGGGCATACGCACTTTTGCACAATTTTTGGTTAAATGTTGAATCATTTGGAGCACTGCAGGATGTAATGGATCGTATATGTCTGATATATTTGAATTGTTTCGATCTACTGCCAGTACAAACTGTGTTAAATCGTTTGAGCCAATTGAGCAGAAATCTATTTCTGACATCATTTTGTGGCTAATGAAAATTGCAGCAGGCACCTCAAACATCACTCCAATTTTTAGTTGCGGTGCTTGAAATCCCTTTTCAATCAATTCTTGCCGACACTCCTCATAAATTCCCTTAACACCCTTAACCTCATGTAAATTTGTAATCATTGGGAATAACAATCGAACATTGTCACGTCTTTCAGCAGCCAGGAGAATTGCCTTAATTTGAGTTTTAAGAACCGCAGGTTGTTTCAACTGTCTTCGAATCGCCCGGAATCCTAGAAATGGATTATCCTCTTTTTGGAACCCCATGTAGGGAGCAGCCTTGTCTGCTCCTAAGTCGAGAGTGCGAATCACTACTGGGAAATCTTTTGGTACCCTTTCAATGATTTTTCGATAAGTCTCACATTGGTTTTCAAGAGATGGGTAGCTGTCCAAGGATAAGAAATAAATTTCAGAACGATATAACCCAATACCCTCAGCCCCAAAGTGTTTTAATTGTAGAGTCTCACTTTCTAAGGCTACATTTGCCAAGATATTTATACGCTCTCCGTCCTTGGTCAAGCATGGGAGAGTTCTAAATCTCTCAAGTTGGCTCCGATGGCGATCCTGGGCTACCAGCAGTTCAGAGAAGTCCTCAATCGTTTCCTCACTGGGTCGAATGACGATTGACCCATTTGTTCCATTTAAGGCAAGCATATCCCCCTCATGAATTTCATGAAGAGACGCTTCACTAACGCAGATTGCAGGAATCAAAAGGGATCGTGCAAGGATGGCAGCATGTGAAACAACCCCACCGCTACAAGTGATGATCCCTTTAATTTTTGTACTATTGATTCGGGCGATATCACTTGGTAGAACCTGCTTTGCTACAAGGATCCCCTCTTTGTCTGTGATCTCCCCGAATCCGTGGCCCAAGTGGTGTAGCAACCGAATTCCTACGTCCTTAAGATCATGGCTTTTCTCTCGTAGATACGGATCTTCTATATTGTTGAAAGCGATCAGGTACTCGTGGATAACTTGGTAGATAGCCCATGCGGCACTATTGCCCTGGTCAATATATCCTTCAATCTTTTCCTGGAAAACAGAGTCTTCCATAAACATAATATGTGCATGGAAGATTGCAGCCTCGTCAGGGCTTACTAAGCCTGAGAGTCGGTCAATCAAGCCTAGGACATCTTTAATTGTTTGTTCCAGTGCGGTACGGAAAGCTTTGTTCTCTTCATGAATGCTCCATGGAGAGGTCCGGAGTGGCTCTTCCATTGAGCCTTGTTCAAGAACGAGTGCTTTTCCTAACCCTACTCCTTCTGCTACCCTTTGACCTCGTAGGGTGTTCGTCTGAAGCGCTGGACGAGAGAAGTCAACTAATGTGTTGCTATCCAACTCCTTAATCAACAAAGCCTTGGATACAAGGCCTGCAATTTGGGAGGCAATGGTTGTCATCAAACGTTCTTCGTTTTCTGAAAAACTACGCCGTTTGAAGGTATGCACTGTGAGTACACCGATAGCACGACGGTAGATAAGAAGTGGCACTCCGAGAAAAGATTGGTAAACTCCCTCACCAATATTTGGGAATAGTTTGAATCGAGGATGTCGATGCATCTCGAGTACTTGTAGTGGACGAGATTCTTGCAGAACGAGACCCGTGAGTCCTTCATCAGGTCTCATGCTGACAGCATCGATTGCCTCTTTCACCAAGCCGATTGTTGACTTTAACCGAAGTTGATTTTCATGCGCATCGTAGGCGTATATCGCGCAGGCATCGACCCCCATGCGTTCCGCGATCATTTTGGCAGTCTGTTGAAGTGTTTCGTCAGCGTTGTGAGAGGTAGTGATGATTTGGCTGACGTCAGCTAAAATTTGTAAGGCAGCGTCCTGGGATAATTGGGTCTGATTCATCGAATGCTAAATTGCGATCATAAGGCGTTCTCATCAACCTCGCCGGTTCTGATTCGAAGTACCGTATTCAGTTCATAAACAAAGATTTTCCCATCCCCAATTTTCCCAGTCTTGGCTTTGTCCTGGATAACATGGAGAACTTGTTCGAAATTTTCGTCTGACACAGCCACTTCTACCTTGATTTTAGGTAGAAAATCAATCTCGTATTCTGCCCCACGGTAAAGTTCTGTGTGGCCCTTCTGTCTTCCAAAACCCTTAATTTCTGAAACAGTGAGACCTTTGATCCCAATTGCGGCTAAGCCGTCTTTCACTTCATCAAGCTTAAAAGGCTTAATGATCGCTTCAATTTTTTTCATCATTCACTCCTATTACTTAGGATAGCAATTACCCTCCCCGAACTTTGAATCTTAAATTCTTCAACGCTTATGCCAGTCCATTAGTTCTCAGCATTGATCAGGTTGCAAAGAAAAATGGGTTTAAGGATTTGCCTAAAATTTAGACAGAATGCCCAATTTCTTTGAAATTTCATGTAATCTTTGCAACTTATTCAGCGTTATTCAGTTTTATTTTCCAATCCAACACCAAACCTTCATTGTCAGGCAGCTGATATAGTTTTTTGTCAAGTCTGATTTGCAGTGCCTTAGAATCACCAATGGAAAGGATATAGAATTTCTTGGCTGTTTCCCAACTTTGAATTTCCCCAGCCTGAAGAAAGTAAAGTGAAGGTTGTTCGCTATCAGCTTGAACAACTATCCAAACTGATTTTTCTGCTCGCAATTCTAGAATTGGGAAATTGGCATTAGTTTCTGTGGAAGCTAAATTATTTTCTGATGATTCCACAGGAAAAGACGTTATGATTTCTTTAGTTTCAACATTTTTTTCGATCGCGGGATCAATTCTCTTCTTTTGGCTAATTTCACCATCAGATCTCTTTCCATGATCATAAAAAAAATTTTCATCAAATTTTGATTTTGTTAGTGAATCTTTAGATGTTTCAATGGATGCTTCAGTCTGTGATAAATCATTAAACTCATTTTGGTTTCTAGAAATGGAGTTGTCGTTCTCTGCGATATTAGTTTCAGGACCATTTTCAGACAAATCCCATGGATTCAGTTGCCAAATCAACAAAAGCCCAGCTGCCAATCCTAACCCAGAGATCCATTTGCGAGGATTAATACTTTTTGTTTTGCTTTTAAATAAATCCAAACGATTAGGAGTGATTTTTTCTTCATTTGTGGGTTTTTGCTCAACAACTTCTTCCAACGACTCCAATTCTGAAGGAGGTATCTGTAAGAACTGAAGATAGATTCTCAAAAAACCTTTCATGAAAACCTTGCCTGGTGGGGCTTCAAGATTTCCTTCTTCCAAATGCCTAAGAACTAGTACGTCTAATCGTGTTTGACTTGATACATCATCCAATGACCAGTCTTGAGAAATCCGGTGATTTCTGAGTAGTTGGCCTAATTTCTGTTGGTAAGTGATGTTTTCTGATGTGGTAGCCATTCAGGCTCTTTTATCAACTTTCATGATTTGTTCGTAAATCAGACGGACTTTGTCAGAGGTTTTTTGTAAAGTACTTGGGAGATTATCAAATTGTCCTTGGCAACGGAGAAGGGTTTCTAAGTGTACTGTTTGAGATTTATTGAGATTAAGAGAATTGACTGACTGGTCAAATAAAAGACGAAGAGCTGTTTCAATTTGCCTAATCCAGCGATAAGCCTCTTGTAAGAAATTGGCTTCATCTGAGGAAATCAGACCTTCATCCTGAATGACTTCCAAAGCTTTCAACGTCTCTGTAGTACGTAATTTAGGAAATTTTTGCACAAATTTTAACTGGAGATATTGTGTCAGAAATTCAATGTCTAGCAAACCACCCTTACCCTCCTTCAAGTTTTTTTGTTGAAAGGTCTCACCAGAAAGTTCATCTTCTTTTCGCCCTCTTAAGTAAGCGATTTGGCGATGCAGATCGTCAGGGATTTTCCAGTCATAGGCAGATTTTGTTAACAACTTGTCTACAGATTTTCTCCACTTTTCATCTACATCACCTCCTACAACCCTAGCTTTAATAAGTGCTTGGTGCTCCCAGGACTGTGATTGTTGATGATAAGCATCGAACGCATTGATCGTAGTTACGAGTACCCCAGCATTCCCAGAGGGTCTCAATCTCGTATCTAACTTGTATGCGTAGCCACAACTAGTGACAGAGGACAAATAGGATATAATGCGCTGTATTAATTTTGCGTAAAAAAGCTGATTTGATACTTGGAGTTGGCCATCAGTTTCCCCGATACCAGAATAAAGAAAAATAAGATCCAAATCAGAATGATAGGTTAACTCTATACCCCCAAGCTTCCCTAAGCCAATAATACTGAATTTCGCAGGTTCCCCGTTTTCATCTCTCGGTATACCATGACGCTGAATTAGTTCTCTAAAACAAACTTCATGAGCTTTTTGAAGAACAATCTCAGCAAGTATCGTCAAGCCATGGCGAGCTTGATTGTATTCAAGAAGACCATCTAATTCTGCACTCCCTAAGAGGAAAGTCTGTGTATGCTTGAAGCGTCGAATGGCATCCAACTCTTCTTCTTTATGAGTGCTCTTACTTATAACCCTGTTAACTTCTGCCATTAACAGCTTAGCATCAATTCGTAATTCTTTTGGATCAAGTTTGTTCAGTAAGTCTGTATTGGTCAATAGATGATTCCACAAGGTGTCACTGGTTGCTGCAATCGAAGCCAAGCGACTCCAAGAAGCTGGATGCTTGTAGAGGGGACTGTATTTCTCAAGCTGAGCACCTATCGTTTCAAAAAGACGATAGAATCGCTTTTCTAGTAGATCTTGCCCAGATTGACGAAGAATAGGTGTGAGTTGCCTTGCCAATAACTCTAATAGTTGATCCTCATCTTTTCTGAAATTTCTGAGCCTTGTGCTGTTACGAAGTGCTGCCTCAACTTCAAGATGCTTCTGATCAAATAAACCACCAAAGATGCTGCGAACTCTTGCCATGGTGTTACGGAGGTGATGTAACATGCTCTGTCGATCAGCCTCTGCATTTGAAGAGCAGAAGCCCATCATTCGAGCAAAGCACTGTTGCTCAAATTGCGTACTTGGTAATGTGTGAATTTGCTGCTCTTCCATCATCTGCAATCGATGTTCATACTTTCTTAAGATGAGATAGCATTTTTTCAGTGTGCTTCCATCTTCAACAGAAATAATTCCAGCTTGAGTAAGCGCTGACAATGCTTTCAAGGTGTTTTGTTCTCTTAACTCAGAACGGATTCCTCCATAGAGCAGTTGGAAAATTTGAACAAAAAATTCGACCTCTCGAATACCACCTACACCTAGCTTTACATTAAGTTGACTCTCTTGAAGATGCTCTTTTTCAATCTTTTCTTTGATCTCAATAACACCTTCTAAAAGATTTTCGTCGACGCTTTTACGGTAGATGTAAGGATTAATTGACCTAAAAAAAATCTCTGCAATCTCTTTGTCCCCAGCAACATAGGATGCCTTAATTAAGGCTTGCTGCTCCCATAGTTCTGCTTTTGACCAGTAGTAAGCTTCTACCTGCTGCAAAGGCAAAACAAGTGCTGATGAATCACCTCCTGGACGTAAGCGCATATCAATACGAGCCAAAAATCCCTCTTTTGTGTGCTTGGTGCACCATTCAATAAAGGTTCTAGCAATTTTTTGACGAAGCTTTTGGTCTTCTGCTTCATCGCCCGTGATAGGATTTTCATCATGAACAAATATTAGATCAACATCCGATGAATAGTTTATTTCTTGGCCACCCAATTTGCCCATACCTAGAATGAGAAAAGGCGGATGTATTTCATTTGAAATTAAAGATTTGCTGGACAGTTCAAACTGCCTGGCTTCTAAAGTGGCAGCACGGAATGCCCAGTCAAGGGTTATTTTAGTCAACGATGTAAGTTCCGCTAAAATTATTTCCTCTGTTGCAAGTTTTAGTAAATCACGGACCGTCAGCCGGTAATATTCTTGGTATTTAAAGCTGCGAATGAGATTCTTTAAATCTTCAGAACTCCATGTCTTTTTTGACTCAACTCTGTTAGTAAGGGTTTCTGAAAGCTCAGCATCAAATCTTGGTATTTCTAAATTGTTCGATAACCTTAAATTTTTTACCCAGCCTGGGTGGCGAATCAGCCTTCTCGAGAGAAAATGACTGTACCCTAGCACGGCTAGTGACTGACTTATACCTGGCTCATCTCCTTCAAGACAATCGGGAAAATGTTCGAGAAGATTTTCCAGGTCAGCAATTGCCTGCTGGGGGAATGGAGAACATGTGATCCAGGACTTAAATTGATGGGGGATATTTACACCTCTCCCAGAAATTGAATCGAATCCAGAGTTTATTTGTCCGTCATATTTGGGTTTCAGCATTAGTTTAGAAGCTTTTTTATTAAGGTGCTGGGGTTCCAATTTTTTCACGATGATTAAATTTTGCTGATATCAAGGTCTCGCAATCCAAAAACAGCTTTGTGCGCTTTTTGCAAAACATTCTTCACCAAATATCATTTTTACTAATTCACTGTAGGATATGAGCAAATTTAAACTCCAAACAGCACTGAAGGTACGCGAAAGACTAGAGAAACTTTACCAAAAATCTTTTGCCGAACAAGTTCAGGTTACCCAGAGGTTGACTGACCAATTGGGAATTTTGGAAGAAGCATTCCAAGAAAACAATTTTACTGTCAATCAGGCCAAGCGAAACGGATTCACGATTGCGGACCTTGTTGGAGCGAATGGCTTCGGTCAGAGGCTGAAATACCACGAGTCTGTAGTGCAAGATCAAATGATCGAACAGCAAGAATTGATGGAACGTCGCAGGCAAGAACTCGTTTCTGCAACTCAGCAGAAGCGCGTTCTGGAGATTTTGCGTGAGAAGCATGAACTCAAAAAGAGGGAGAAGCTTCAAAGAGAGGAAACTTTTGAGTTAGACGAAGTTTCACTGAATCTGAGACGTTATCGTTTGGATTCCTAATCTGAAATCGAACACCGCAGCCAATGTTTCTTTATTCATATCGTATTTCTCTTCGACTGATGTTGCCATTGCTGCTTGGCTCTATTCTGGTGGCAAGGCCCGCTTATAGCATTCCAACCACTCTTAAAGAGGGGCAGCAGTTAATTGGCAAGATATGTGCTGATTACGGGATTGAATTCTGCGCGTATGTTCCTCAGGAAGACAAGGCAGATGCAAAAAAACCTTTGAAGCTGACTGCGACAGAGCGACAAATTCTGACCAGATTGGTTGAAAAACAGGAAGCGCTTGAAAGAAGAGGTCGTGATCTTGATCGCCGCGAAACCCAATTACAAGCCCTTCAAGAAGATGTTCAACGACAGATTGTTCAATTGGAGCGAATACAACTGGATATTGAACAATCAATTGAAACTAAAAAAGCTCAAGATATTGAGCAGCTTGAAAAAGCTGTCTCCTTTTACACTCGAATGGACCCTGCAGCAGCAGCTTTGTCAATTGCAAATTTGGACCAAAAAACCGCTGTGAATATCTTAATGAGAATGAAAGATAAGCAAGCATCTGCGGTACTTGAAAGTATGACTGCCGAACGTTCCTCAGAATTAATAGATTCAATTGCGCGCAAGCGCTGATTATTAGGAGCCTCAAAGATGATTGATGCCTTACAACTAGCTCCCACTTCCAGCAAATCTCCCTTGGCAAAAAAGCCAGAGCCGTACAATCACTCTTTTAAGGAAACTTTGCGGCAAGCGGATGGTTCAGACAAAGAATATTTGGAAACAAGTTCGAATATTCGTGATCGTAATGAAACTAGACCAGACAAACGAGAAGAAATCCGTAGAAAGATAGCAGAAGGTAAAGAAAGTAGTGGCGATCATCGCATCAAAATTGTTGATTCGGATGAGACGATACCACGAGGACCAGAAGAAATAGCTGTCTTGGAAAGAGCTTTGCGCGCTCTGGATGAGAAATCGAAGGAGCTTGAATTTAAGAAAGGCCAACTTATTGGCGAACTTACTGAAGAACAATCTACGGAATTGGCTAGATTACGATCGATTATCGAAGGTTTCCTAAATGGTGATGAACCATCTCAAGAGTTGATTGCTGAAAATCAGGAAGCTTTTGTGGCACTTCTAGCCACCCTGAATTTGGAGGAAGGCGATGCAGCCAGATTAGAGCGTGACCTTGGATTTATCGGGTTTGGAGAAACGACTGGGGAAGAAGTTCGCAATGACAGTAGTATAGCTGTGAATGGTTTTGGCAGTGGTTCTAATTCCATTGCTAATGATCCAACCCTTGGCAAGTTACAATCGAAAGTCGGGGATAATCTAGAAAGTGGGAACCTAGATTCAGAACTAGTGGCCCTGAAAGAACGTAAAAATCTGATGAATCTGACAGAAGTTCAGAAAGTTGAGGAAATCGATGCTAATGATCCCAGATTCAACTCGGGCACAATTGATCCTGACCGCGCTGAAATGAGCATAGAAGAACAAATTCAAATGGCTAAGGCCAACAGACTAATCAATCATGAATTGGAAACGGCCACAAAGGCAGCTTTTGCTAAACAGGAAATTTTAAATAATTCTTCAGAATTGTTGATTCAGAAAGATTTGACACAGCAGCAAAAGCTTGAAGAAATTTTGATGCAAAAACATGTCGAAGGAAAGAATTTGGAGGTAGAACAAACTCTTGACTCTCTGAAAGCTCAACAAATGATTCTTGGTGCAAATCCTTCAACAAATGTTAATTCGATAGATCATGCACGCTTGGCTACATCGATGAGTGGATTGAACGCCATCACATTGGATATGCAGTCTCAGAAAGAGAATTCGAATTCAAGAGATTTTTTCAGTAATAGCGAACAGGAATCGAATAACTCTGGTAATCTTCAACAGAACCAACTCTCAAAGATTTTATCGGCATCAGAAGCTAAATCTTCAAGTGGAATGACCTTTGCGCAGGTTCAGGATTTACTAGCAGAATCCCCTTTCGATATTTCTCAACTTACGCGCAATCTTCGGAAAGGTAGAGAAGGAGAATCCCAAGAAGTAACGTTGCGTTTGCGCCCTGATGAGTTGGGAACATTGACAATGAAGGTTAGACAACTTGGCGATCGATTGCAGGTTGAAATGCAGGTTGAAAACCCACATGTCAAGCAACTTGTTGAATCGGATGTGGAACAACTTCGAAACCGTTTTCTTGATAAAGAATTTAATTTTTCTGAGATGGAACTAACGGTAAACATTGATGCACGTTCAGACGAAAATTCCCAGGCTTTCGACGAGCAGGGACACTACCAGGAGGATGCAACGGCAGTCAGTCAGAAACAAAGACTAGACGCTGCCCTAGAAAATGGTTCAGTAGTTCGTCCACAAACTCGCTCAGACGGTAGCTTAAACCTCTATGCTTGATGCACAAAGGAGATTTAGATGAATGTCAATGATATTAATCAAACTATTAATGTTGCGCAGACATCTCAACGCCAACTAGCTACTAGTAATTCAAAAGATGGCAAAGAACTTGGTAAGCAAGATTTTCTGAATTTGCTTATGACCCAAATGTCGCATCAAGATCCAATGGATCCAATGAACACCGATAGCATGATGCAGCAGATGGCGTCGCTAGGCACTGTAGAACAACTCCAAAGTTTAAATGCTAAAACCGATTCGTTGCTGAATTACCAAGAACAATTGATGCGTTCAGGATCCGCTGGCTTTTTAGGTAAGGATGTGGAGGTCCAAGCAAACAAAATTCGTTTAATGCATGGTTCATCCGTCCCAGTTTCTTACGAACTGGTTGGTGATGCGGACGAGGTGATTGTCCAGATTGTGAATGACGGTGGTGACGTTGTCAGGCAAATTCCTCAAGATGCAAGAGGGCAAGGACTTCATAGTGTGCTATGGGATGGCTTAGATAACGAAGGAGATCCTCTTTCTGACGGCAATTATTCAGTAAACATACTTGCTAGAACACAGGAAGGTGCGCTTGTCGATGCCTTACTTTCAAAATCAGGTCAAGTTCAAGATATTCGATTTGAGGGTGGAGGAGCACAGATCAAAGTGAACAATGAATGGATTTCGACAGGAGACATTAAAGGATTAGGCGACAAAACAGACCGGAGATTTGCACAGGCCCAACCTATGCCACTACATACAGAACTGCAACTTCGTCAAGCTTATGGCCGCTTACGAGACCAAGAATAATTTATTTCCCCGCAGCCACTAAATTAGGAGCAATTCATGGCACTACTCGGATCATTGCAAACTGGCGCCAGCGGCGTTCGAACTCACGGTAAGGCGATGGCTGTCGTTGGTAACAACATCGCAAATGTGAATACCTTTGGCTTCAAAAGAAATGAAGTTGCCTTTGAAGATGTGATGGGGAACGAATATCCTCAAGGAGCATCCTTTACTCAGGTCACAAATGGAGTAAAAATTGGTGCAGTGAAGCAAGATTTCACTCAAGGAACCTTTGAAAATACAAGTTCACATACCGACATGGCAATTGGTGGAAATGGTTTTTTTACTTTAATAAATCCTAGATCAGGTCAAGAAATCTATAGTCGGAATGGTCAATTTACCTTTGATAAAGAAGGTTTTCTTTCGACTGAGCGTGGAATGCGTGTCCAGGCAATTGAAGTTGATCGAAACACCAAAGAAAGTAAGGGACTTCCTGGATCATTGAAAGTCTTAGGGTTGGTCGACCCTCCTCAAGTAACTGGAAATGGAGCTGACGGCACCGGTATTCGAGTCTCAGCTAACTTGGATTCGAATGCAGTTATCAAAGATGTCCCTTTTGATCCGACCAATGTTCGAGATTCAATGTACAATTTCTCAACGTCAGTGACGGTTTACGATCGATATGGTGACCCACATACAGCCACAGCTGCCTTCAGAAAGCGTCCAGATTTGCCAGAGCAAATTGATCCAGCTACAGGTCAGCCAATTCCTGGAACAGGTGTAATTAACCAGTGGGAGTATTACCTAATGTTCGATGGTGGTTCTATCGGGCAGATGCCAGGAAATCAAATTGCTGTCGGTGGAGGATTTCTACAATTCACTGAAGATGGCAAATTGATCGCAGCAACAAGTGGTAGCTTTGAAGCTCAACCTGGAGGGGTAGACGCTCAAGGAAATCCTCTTCCATCGGGCCCACCCAGACTAGTTCCACAACCTGTTGATCCGGAAACAGGAGTTCCTCAGTTCGCAGTGCCGTTCAATGGAGAAACACCAGTCGTACTTGGTGTTCACTTGGGTGATGGCTACAATCCTGATGATCCCACAGATCCAAGAACTGGGCTCGATGGCTTGACACAATTTGCAGGTCAATACTCAGTTAGCAAAGCCAACGCAGATGGTAATCCTTCTGGACAACTTGAAAATATCTTTGTGGAACCAGATGGCACAGTTAATGGAGTGTTTGATACAGGTTATAGTAGGCCAGTAGGCAGACTGATCCTGACAAAATTTGACAATCCTGGCAAACTGATGCAGATTGGCGATAACATGCTTCAGGAATCCCTTGGAGCAGGTAAAAAGGTTGCGGGTGAACCAGGAACACCAGGATTCGGAGAGGTGCGTAGCAAGAGTCTTGAGCAATCCAACGTGGATTTGTCTCTAGAATTTGTGAAGATGATCGAATCGCAAAGAGCTTTTCAAGCAAATGCGAAGACTGTCACCGCAACTGATGAAATGATCACGGATCTGGTGAATATGAAGAGATAACTTTTAAGGCCTTAGTTACAGGCCATCAACACAACTGTTACAGCCATGTTGAAACTTTCCATGGAAATTAATCTCCTGAGAAAGCCATTATTAGTGGCTACTATTCTAGTTGGGCTGCAAACTGGAGTCATGGGACAGACCACAGATGCCCAAAATCAGGTAGACCAGTTTTCCGCTGTAAGCATGGAAGCACAACGGTTAATTTTTGAGATGTCACAAATAGAGGGTAACAAAGCAAAAGGCATTGCCCTAAAAAGACCAATACGGAAGAATGTTGGACGATTCGGGAATACGATTGAATATAAATCTCCGCGCAGGAGGCCAAGTTCATCACGTAAACTGATAATTGGGCGCCCTCAATCCTATATGTCCGCAATCCCCTGATCGACGCGGCTGATTTCATTCAAAATGATATGAGCCGCTCGCACGTAATCATTCTTCTCTACAATTGGCCTTCCTACTACCAAAAAATTGGCCCCCTCCGATACTGCTTCTGCTGGTGTCATAGTACGTTTTTGATCCTCTCTATCCTCTTTAATCTCTCTAATACCCGGGCAAACTCGTAACAGATTTTTATTAGGATCTATTAAGTCAAGAAGATGTAAATCCTGTGGAGAACAGACAACACCAGTAATTCCAGTATTGTTAGATTCTCTGAAAAGCTTGAGTAGGGTTTCAGTAGGAGATCCTCCATAAATCCTTTTGCATTCATCAGGAATTGCAGAAGTTAAGAGAGAAACCCCTAGAATTCCTACTCCTCTATCAGCAATTTTTTCTAGTGTTGATCGGCCCATTGAGAGATGCACAGTTGTTAGATCAACATTCAAACTCGCAAGCCAGTCGACGGCTTTTTCAACTGTGCTGGGAATGTCATAGAGTTTTAAGTCGACAAATACTTTTCCTGTTTTTTTTAGTTGATCAATCCATTGAGCACCTGTGAAAGTCAGAGAGTGACCAATTTTAAAACCCCACAACCCATTTGCTTGTAAATGGACTAATTCACTTGCTATCTGTAAAGCCATTCTAGGATCCATACCATCCAATGCTACAATCAATTTACTCATGGGTTGTCGCATATTGATGATTGAAATGCTCTAGCATCTTGTAATGTGGTCAGTGAGTAAACGGGTACCTGATCAACAGGAAGACCATTTGGAGAACGTCTATCAACTCCAACTATAATCGCTTCAAATTTAACATCAAAAGCCTTAAGGACTTTTTCCATTCCAGTGATCTTGGTCGATGCACTCGTAATTACATCGTCTACAAAAACTATAATATCTTTATTGGTCGGAACTTTACCGACAAAGCTTCCCCCATCTCCATGTTGCTTCTTCTCTTTACGATCGAATAGATAACCAACGTCCTTACCTCGAAGTTCGGCCAACTCTATGGATACAGCACAAGCCAATGGAATTCCCTTGTAAGCACTACCATAGATCAAATTACATTCTGGGATTTCTAGCTTGATCGCTTTAGCCAAAAATCTGGAAAGCTTTCTGAGTTGGTTTCCAGAGTTGAAAGCTGAGGAGTCGAAAAAAATATCAGATGTACTACCATCTTTTAGAGAAAATTCTCCAAACTTGAAGGCCTGACACTCAAGTGCAAATTTCAAGAATTCTTGCCCTAATTTCATCTGCGAAGTGTTCATAAAAATCAGTTAATCGAAGAAATGATTTGGAGAGCAAAGTATATTTACTAGGGTAATTTGTCAAAAAAGTACTAGGATTGCATTTTTCCAGTACTTTCAGTAACTTGTTATATTTCATCTGCAGCAGAATTAGAACTGCACCTTTAAAACGTATTCTACTAGCCAGAGAAAAATGATGAGCCAACATCGCTTTGAAACTCTTCAATTACATGCCGGCCAAGTGCCTGATCCTACTACAAAATCCCGTGCTGTCCCAATCTACCAAACCACATCTTATACTTTTGACAATGCAGAGCACGGCGCAAGCCTTTTTGCTTTAAAAGAATTTGGAAACATCTACACGCGAATCCAGAATCCTACTACAGATGTTTTCGAGAAGCGAGTGGCAGCGCTCGAGGGAGGTGTCGCTGCTTTAGCAACGGCATCAGGGCAATCTGCTCAATTTCTTGCTCTCACGAACATTATGGAGACTGGTGACAACATTGTCAGCACATCCTTTCTATATGGAGGAACATATAACCAGTTCAAGGTTTCCTTCAAGCGTCTTGGGTTGGGTGTTCGTTTTGCCGATGGTGACGGAGTAGATAGTTTTGCAGAGAAAATTGATGATAAGACAAAAGCAATCTATATCGAAACGATGGGAAATCCCAGGTTCAATATTCCTGATTTTGAGGGCTTGGCTCGACTTGCAGAAACGAATAGCATACCTCTAATTGTGGACAATACCTTGGGTGCTTGTGGAGCCTTGTTTCGGCCAATAGATTATGGTGCCAACGTTGTGGTCGAATCTGCAACCAAGTGGATTGGTGGCCATGGCACCAGTATCGGAGGAGTTGTCGTAGATGCAGGAAACTTCAACTGGGGGAATGGTGGCTTCCCCATGTTCACAGAACCTTCTGAGGGCTACCAAGGAATGAAATTCTGGGAGGTTTTCGGAACAGGCGGCCCAGTTTGTCAAATGCTTGGTTTACCTGCGGAGTTGAATATTGCATTCATCATAAGGGCCCGAGTAGAAGGTCTGAGAGATTACGGAACGGCATTGAGCCCATTCAATTCCTTCATGTTACTACAAGGCTTGGAAACATTATCCCTACGTGTGGAAAGACATAATGAAAACGCTCAGGCTTTATCAGAATGGCTCGAAGTTCACCCGGCTGTAGAATCTGTAAGCTATCCTGGATTGAAAAGTAGTTCTTACCATGAACTGGCTAAAAAATACATGAGCCAGCGTGGGCACGGAATGATGCTCGCCTTCACCATGAAAGGTGGCTTTGAGCAGGCGGTTAAATTTATAGACGGACTTGAATTAGCTAGTCACCTTGCCAATGTAGGCGATGCCAAGACGTTGGTTATTCATCCTGCTTCAACTACCCATCAACAGCTTAGTGAGCAGGAACAAATATCAGCAGGTGTGGACCCGACAATGGTACGAGTATCTGTTGGGCTTGAACATATCGATGATATTCGTGAAGACTTCCAACAAGCTTTTGATAAAGCTTCTTTATAGCTTAAAAGAGGATATTGAGTAGAGAATTATTAGGATTTCGCGCTGCTCTTTTCCTCATCATACACTTAGAATTTAACCTTTATTAATGACCCTAGTTATCGATCGGGACAACCATTCTCTTCCACTCATTCGTCAGGAACGCATTTCTTGGATTACACCAGAGGATGCAGAACGTCAGGATATTCGTCCGTTGAGGATTGGTATTTTGAATATCATGCCATTTGGTAAGGATTACGAGTTCAATCTTCTCCATCCGCTGGGTTTGTCTATCCTTCAAGTTGAGCCGGTTTGGATTCGTTTGGAATCACACCAGTATTCATCAGGTGACCAACAGCACATGTCTGACCTCTATCAGACGTATGAAAAGGCAACTAAGTTATCTGGGCTTGATGGCTTGATTGTTACAGGTGCACCAGTTGAAAAAATTCATTTTCATGAAGTGCGTTACTGGTCTGAGATTTCCAAGATCGTTCAAAACTCTCAATTAAATTGTCCGAGTACTTTAGGGATTTGCTGGGGAGCTTTTGCTCTCGCTTTTATTCTCGGAGTAGATAAGTTGACATACGATAACAAACTGTTTGGTCTCTTTAAACTACAGAACCTTGACTCTGGGCACCCCATTACGGGGGAGTTGGACGATGAATTTTGGTGTCCGCAAAGTCGCTATGCGGGCATTGAAGATAGCTTAATGGAAGGAGCACAAAGGGATGGGAGATTGAATCTTCTAGCCTATGGGGAACGGGCTGGCTATTCGATTTTTGAAACTCCTGATCATCGATTAGTGATGCACAGCGGTCATCCGGAGTACAATTCAAGGCGAATTGTATACGAGGCTGAGCGAGATAAACTAGCAGGCGATGTATTGCCACCAGAAAACTTCGATCTGAGCAATCCGTTAAATTGTTGGAGAGGGCACCGCAATACTTTTTTTACCCAGTGGTTGAAGTTCTGTTATCAGCAAATCAGTATGCCTGGGTGAGCCGGGATCATAGATCGCTATCGACCAATAGGCCATTAGTCAACGCCGAAAGATGACCCATAGTGCTCCACTACCTCCCCAGCGAGGTGGAGCTTCTCGAACCTGCCCAATATATTTTTTACCATGTTTGACCAACCACTGTTTTATAGTCTGCTTGAGTACAGGGCCTGCATTTGAACGATTGCCTTTACCAGTAACAATCAATAATGAGTTTAGTCCGTGCAAAGCACCGTAATGAACATAGTTCTCCACAAGCACTAAAGCTTCTTGCCGATTTTTACCATGGAGATCAAGAGTTTCGTCTGGAGCAGTATAGCTTTGAAAAGCTTTTCGAGAAGTCTTTAACTTTCCGGGTTTTGATCGTTGATCAGGCAATAATCTTGAGTCTGAATCCTCTTCTTTTTCGGGGATCTCACCTATATTAATAAAGACTTGGTCCATCCATTTTGATTCTATTGTTGAATCCTCGAAAGAAAGGCTGGATCTTGTTTGATTATGAGGTTGGTTAGTTTTAGACTTCAATGAGACCTCCAGACCAATAAGGTAAGGTAGACAGGGACGGGTGTCCCTGGATCGGATGTCTCAAAAATAATAGCGGGCGGCGAGCGCGTTGTAAAATCCTTGTTCGGTGCTTCCGAGACCTTGCTGGCGTCTGAGCCCAAGTTCTGCTGATAATCCAACATTTGGGTAGTTGATAGGGAAAAATTCTGAACCGGTGAAGAGCCTGAAGAGAGTGCCTCTTTCATCTTCTTCACTTTCAAAGCCCGCCCCTGCACCAAGAAATAGATTATGTCCTCCTTCATTCAGAACTACTCTTGCGAATCGGCCTTCCAAAGAAAAATGAGTAATATCCATTTCTTCATGGTAACCAATCAGCAATTCTAGGGAATCAATAGGGCTGAGCCAGTTCTTCAGACTGATACGCTCTTCTGGGACTGTAGATGGACGATAATGAAGTCCAATTCCAAGCTTTCGTGCAAGATTTCTTTCGGCAGCGTCAAATTCAATCAGGCGAATGTCAACTCTTTCAACTTTGAGTACACCAAACCCTCGATCTGACTCAAGGTAGAGCATTTGCTCGTCCATACCCTGAATGCGGCCACTCAGTGATTCCCCGCTATTGAGGTGAACCACGGCTCCGTATGCTGTGGCTGTCAAGGTCCATCCGATGAGCAAGACCAGCAGCAATCGTAGTTTTGAGAACATTCTACCTCTCTGAATGATCGTGACAAACCGATGTATCCAACACCGGCGCAATGACAGATTTCCACACTTATGCAATAGATGCACCGCCTTTTTTTCGTGCCTTGACACTCTTCGCTATTGGGGCAATTTTGGGAAGTTTCCTACAAGCTCTGTTTGATCGTAGACGAATTTGTCAAAAACAATTACAAATTGATGTTGGTGATCAATTTGCTCGAAGGTTGAAAAATTTGAATAGTTTTTCTCCGTCTAGATCTTTCTGTTTTGCTTGTGGTTCGCAATTAGCTTGGTACGACAATATTCCGATTTGGTCTTATTGCTGGTTACAAGGTCGATGTCGTCTCTGTAGAGTATCATTTAACAATAAATCATTTCATATGGAGCTTGGGTTGGGTTTGGGATTTGGTCTTTTAGGCTGGAGCCTCAAGATAAGCTGGCTACTTGGCAGCCTCACATTTTTATGGATAGTTGGCTGGACAGCCTTTTTAAATGCACCATCCAGATGCGCGGATAAATCCTAACAAAGTTTTGTAGAGAATTACGTGGAGAAGTTTTAGTGAAGATCATTCCTGCGATTGACTTGAAAAATGGCTGTTGTGTTCGGTTGATTCAAGGGAAAGAGGATGAGGAAACAGTGTATGGGAAAGACCCTGTTGAAACAGCTCTAAGTTTTGAAGAGCAGGGTGCTCAACAAATTCATCTTGTGGACTTGGATGGCGCTTTTCGAGGTGAATCCAAGAATCTGGAGCAGGTAGAACGCATTGCTCAAGCAGTCAAAGTCCCTCTACAGCTGGGTGGTGGAATTCGAAGTTTGGACGACATATCAAGAGTTTTCGACTTGGGAGTGAGTTTAGTTATCATCGGAACGATTGCTGTAAAAAATCCAAAAATTTTAAAGGAGGCAATCCAAAGATTCGGAAATCAACTAATCTTGGGTCTTGATGCTAAGAATGAAAAAGTAGTTGTCTCTGGTTGGGTAGAGGTCACAGAATTCAGTGATGAGGAATTTGCAAACCAGTGGAAGCTATTTGGTGTCGAAAGAGTGATTTATACCGATATTGCTCGTGATGGTATGTTAACAGGTCCAAATTTGAATTCACTTCGCAGGATGGCTAAATCGACGGGGTTGAAAGTAACAGCTTCTGGGGGGGTTTCTTCACTGGGGGATTTAAAAAAACTGGTGGAGTTAGAGCGAGACGGGGTGGATGAAGTGATCGTGGGTAAAGCGATTTATGAAAGAAAGTTGGATTTGAGAGAAGCATATTTGTGGCTTAAAAAAATGCGCCTTGAACTTCTTGAGTAAGAATAGAGTAATTGATATTTTTTGAGAACTATCATTTTGATTTATCTTTTCGCAATTTTGCTAATTCCAGTTTGGTATTTAGAGAAATAGTCTCTATAATTTATTTTGATCAATCATCTTAGGTTTGTTGGGATAGGTAAACCATAAAATCAGGAGTTTGTGAATGGAGATGCAATATAGAAGATTGGGTCAAGCAGGAATCAAAGTGAGTGTCTTGTCCTTTGGATCCTGGGTTACTTTTGCCAAACAGCTCCCCTTGGATACTGCCCTGGCTTGCATGCAAGCAGCACATGAGGCGGGGGTAAATTTTTTTGACAATGCAGAGGCTTACGAAAAAGGGGAGTCAGAAAAATTGATGGGACAAGCTCTAAGAGAACTTGGCTGGGCCCGTGAAACCTATTTGGTCTCGACCAAGTTTTTCTGGGGTATCGTTCCTGGAGTTAATACAAAAAACACCCTGAATCGCAAATATCTCAGACAAGCTATTGATCGTTCGCTTGAACGTTTTGGTTTGGAATTCATAGATCTTGTTTTCTGTCATCGTCCTGATCCTGAAACGCCTATTGAAGAAACCGTCTTTAGTATGTCAGAAATGGTGAGTTCTGGAAAAGCTCACTACTGGGGTACTTCTGAATGGTCCGCACATGAATTGTTGGAAGCCTACGAGATTGCTGAAAAATATCACCTTCACAAGCCAACTATGGAACAACCTCAGTACCATCTTTTACATCGGGAGAAATTAGAGGAGGAGTATGCTCCACTCTTCAAAAAATATCAGATGGGCACTACAATTTGGAGTCCGCTTGCTTCAGGTATGTTAAGTGGCAAATATCTGGATGGTATTCCAGTTGACAGCCGCGCCAACCTACCTGGATATGGGTGGCTACGAGAGAAACTAACGGATCAGGCTAATCTAAAGAAAGTGAGGAATCTCAAAGTCATTTCAGATCGATTAGGCTGTTCTCTTTCCCAACTGGCTTTGGCGTGGTGTGCGAGCCATCCTAACGTTTCCACCGTAATTACTGGGGCCAGTCGAGTGGAGCAAGTCCATGAAAATATGAAATCCTTGGATGTGTTGGAGTTGATTACCCCTGAACTGAAAAATGAAATCGAAGAAATAGTAGTCTGAGAATCAGTGTTAAGTTACAGTCTATGAACACTTTGATGAGAGAAAGCAACGACCAATAAATTAAATATTTTTAGTACCTTCACAGGTATACTTATCTCAATTCCTGCCATGGCAGACAGCTTTACGCTTCAACTTCTTCATTTCGCTGATATTGATGGTAATGAGCAAAGTGTTCTATCAAACGTTGGCGAGTTTGCAGCTTTGGTGGGTGCTTTCTAGGCTGACCCAGTCTATGGCCCTAACACCCTATTTGTCAGTTCGGGGGACAATATCCTTCTAGGCCCTAAGTTTTATGCAGCTGAGCAACGGTTAGTTAAAAACTTTACTGGCTCAAATGAACCTGGACATGCTGATATTACTTTAATGAATGAGATGGGAGTTTAGGAATCTGAGCTTGGCAATCATGAATTTGATGTAAGACCTGTAGAATTAGCAGATGCTATTAAAGCAGACGGCTCCTCTAAAGCTCAGCTCCCATATTTAGTAATCAACATTGATTTTTCTGGAGATGAGAATTTTCAAACTGGAATGAATGGAGAAATGATAGGTGAGTTGGCTGGCAAAGTTGCTGGATATGCTGTGGCAAAAATTGGTGGAGAGTCTATCGATCTGATAGGAGTATTAACGACCACATTACCTTTTATTAGTAGCCCATATGGACTGGATGTGAGCCCACTACCAACGTCTTCAATGAAAGAACTTACTCCCATTATCAAAGAGGCAGTTGATTCTCTGCATGCAAATGGAATCAACAAAATCATACTCTTATCCTACATGTAACAAATTGAGTATGAGAAAGAGTTAGCAAATCTGATCAAGGGTGTTGATATCATCGTTGCTGGCTCTGACACCAGAATGGGTGATTTGAATGATCGATTATTTAGCAATAATCTAATAACGGACAAAGCTTTTGCAGAAAATTATTCATATGAGACAACCGATGCAGAGGGTAACCCCGTCATTCTTGTTAATGTGGATGCTGACTATAAATATTTAGGTAGATTAGTAGTTACTTTTGACGAAAAAGGTCGCGTTTAACCTGATTCAATCGATCCACAGGTAAGCGGAGCATATGCAGCAACTGAAGAAATTGTAAATTTGTTTGGGGGTATCCGTAATGTTGGAGTCACAGTAATCAGAAATGCAGTTCAGGAGGTGATTACAAAATAATTTGGTAATGTCGCAGGTTATAAAAAGTATATATTGACGGATGCCGCAGCAAAGTTAGAACAGAAGAAACCAATTTGGGTAATTTGAGTGCTGATGCGAACTTATGGTACACCAATTAATTGAGCGAACAACCAGTACACCTGTCTCTAAAAAATGGTGATGGAATAAGAACAGTAATAGGCTCAGCACTAGTCCCCCCTGGCGCTACAGATTACAGCAACTGTTTACACTTCCCCCGTTGCAAATCCAAAGACTACGACTGCTGAGGGGGGTAAATGAAGGTCATCTTAGAGCAACTCTACGTTTTGACAATGGGTTGGTAGTGGTGTCTGCTACTGCTGCAGAATTGAAAGATTTATTAGAGAATGGGCTTGAGGACAAAGTAGTTGTAAGGACGCCTAGTCGCTTTCCGCATGTAGCTGGAATGAAATTTAGTTATGATAGCACTATGAGACCAAGATCAACCTCTTGTATTGGTCAGCGAGTAAGGCCATTAATTACTCTTACCTCAGACGAGACTGTCAAAGATACGATCGTCGAGGATGGTGATATTTTGAGTAACCCAGATCGGAGATTAAACTTGGTAACTCTTAATTTTTTGGCAAACGGAGGAGATGATTATCCATTCCAGGAATTGAGTAATCCGAATCGTTTAAATCTTTGTGTAGGCAGGGTCTACGGAAAGAACTTCGACTATCCAAGCGCTGACATTTATGGAGTTCCTGGTCGTTCTTCTAAATTCAGTTACATTAGCGGGGAACAGGACACCTTAGCGGAACATATTTCAGCGTTCTATCTCTCTGTACCTGAGGCCTACGCTTTAAAAAAATTTGCTAATGAGGACACCAGGATTATCAAGCTACGTTAAGTAGAGACAAAAAGTCTTACTTAAACTGGTGTTATGTTTTGTATGAGCTAACGAGTAAAATGATTAGAGTGTATTAGTCAATCGTTGCCCCACCATCAATGACTAGATGAGCACCTGTAACGAAAGAAGCTTCATCTGATGCTAAAAAAAGAATCCCGTTGGCGATTTCAACAGGTTCTCCCATACGCTTCATTGGGGAATCCTGCCCGAATAATTTTCGACCCTCCTCAACGCTGATCCCGATATATTTCATATGATTCGCACTTGCTTGGGTGAAAATTGCTCCAGGACAAACACCATTTACTCGAATATTTTCCGAAGCCAAGTCTAGGGCTAGACAACGAGTCATTTGCATGATTCCACCCTTAGAGGTGTTGTAGGGCACAAAAGCGGGTTGGGCGATGTAAGAACTCACAGAAGCTACATTGACGATGGCCCCACCTCTATTAGCTCTAAAATGGGGCAAGACCTTCTGTACCATGTTGGCGTATCCGATGATGTTGACACCAAGCACTTTTTGCCAATCTTCTGGGGTCGTATCCTCAATCTTCCCAAAGATAAAGGCCGCGGCATTGTTCACAAGAATTTGGATATTTCCAAAAGTTGAGAGTGTTGACTCAATTACTCTTTCAACGGCTTTGGAGTCAGACACATCGGCTTGCGCATATTCTGCCTGCCCTCCTGCTTCTTGAAGCATTTGTGCAGTCTGCTTTGCATCATCCTTGTTAATATCTACAACCATTACTTTTGCACCTTCCTCCACAAAGCGTAAAGCCGTTGCTCTACCTATTCCTGCACCTGATCCGGTGATGATCGCGATCTTATTTTTTAGCCTCATGTCTTCCCCTTAACTCATTTTATGCTTAAGCCCTGTAAATGCGCATTGCGTTTAGAGCGAATAGGGCCTCTTGCTCCTCTAGACTTAGATGATCCACTAATCGTTGGAATTCCCTATACATACTCTGAGCATCCCAACCCTCCAGTTTTTCTACAGGATAATTTGAGGCGAAAATGCAGCGATTGAATCCGAACAAATCAATCACCTTATTGACCGTCTCCTTGATGAGGGAGTCCTCGTGCCACTGCTTGTTTGGATAAGTCAGCATTGAGAGTTTTATTGATACCTGTTCTAGGCTAGCTAATGCTTGCAAGCCTTCCCAGTATTTCTCTCCTTCTAAAAGATCATTTCTTTTGGGAGTGCCTAGATGATTAAGAATCACGGGAATTGCAGGGTTTCTTTGAAAAATCTCAGCAGCTTGCTTGTATTGATGAGGATTACATTGTAAGTCAAATGAATAGCCTGCTTCAGCTAATGTGCTAAACCCCTGTTGCCATTTGTTCGAATCTAACATGTTGCCGCGCCGTTTGTTTCTGGGCCAGGAGGGCTCATGGTTCAGGATTTGACGAATCCCGCAAACATTTGGAATTTTCTGGAGCTGAGCTAACAGCACGGGCCATTCAGAACTTTCTAGAGGTCCTGTAGCAACAATCTGATAAGGGAGGTTTGATTGTGAACATTGATCGGTAACCCATTTGGCTTCTGCTAAACATGCATTTTCGAACACCAGCCCATCATGTTCAATGTGGCACACGCTGACGGCTTCAACAAAAGTTCCTCCGATCAGTTCAAAACCCTCCATGCTAAGATCAGCTTCATAGCGTTGAATGGTGTAAATGGGGTCTTTTTCTGGGGCAAATAATTGGGCTGAATCATGGCCACTAGGACTGTTTGGTCTTACATCCCAGATGTGAAAATGTGGGTCCCAGACTTTCATTGTCACCTTGTTTTGAAGTTAAAGATGCTAACGAACAAAGGCTTCGTGCAAACCACCATCAACGTTGATAAGTTGCCCCGTCGTACGACAGAGACGCTCTGACGCTAGCAGAAAAATTGCCTCTGCTTGGTGTTCTGTTGAGATCTGTGATTTCAGTAGAGTTCGCTGAGCATAGAAATCAGCCAGGCGCTTTCTCAGGCTTTCGGTACCCTCATGTTCATCGAAAGGTAATTGATATTTTGAGAGTGAGGAAATCACTCTTTCTCTGGGGAACATGCTACTCCCTTCTACCACCGTCGCGGGTGCTAACGCATTGACTCGCACTACAGGAGCCATTTGAATAGCTAATTCTCTGACTAAATGATTTAAAGCAGCTTTCGAACTGTCATAAGCTAGGCTGCCAACTTTACTAACTGTAGCGTTGACTGAGGAGGTTAAAATGAGTTTTGCAGGTGTGGCTTGTTGGAGCCATACCTTATGGGCCTCTTCAGCAACTATTGCAGGACCGATCACATTTACATCGTAAGTCTGGCGCCATTGGCTATCTGAGATACGACCAGAGGGGTCAGGTGGAAAGAAAACTCCTGCAGTAATAATCAAAATGTCCATTCCTCCATAAGCCAACACTACATCCTCAAATAGCCGACTCACACTCTCGCGGTTGGTCATGTCTACTGATTGAGCGAGGGTTGGACCACAAGCGCTTAGTCCATTGCCAGCTACCCCAATGCCAACTCCTATCTTTTTCTCTAACTCCTCAGCTGTATGTTCTGCAGCCAGGGAATTAGCATCTGAACAGACAATGTGAGATCCCTCATCAAGCAACCGATGGCAAACAGATCTACCTATGCCAGATCCTGCTCCAATTACTACCGCGACTTGCCGAGACATCTCCTGTTCTGGTGGCATCCTCTGAAGTTTCGCTTCTTCCAGAAGCCAGTACTCTATATCAAAGGCTTCTTGCTGGTCGATTGAAACGTATTGATCTACAGCTTCAGCTCCCCGCATCACTTCAAGTGCACAATTATAGAACTCAGCAGTTACTCTGCTCTCACTCTTGTTTTTACCCCAAGCAATCATCCCAAGACCAGGGATGAGGACAATGCTAGGATTGGTGTTTCGGAGCGCGGGAGAATCTTCACGCTTACAGTGCTCATAGTACGATGAATAATCTTTTCGATATTTGTCGAGTCCTTCCAGAATCAGCTTTTTCAAATCATCTAGACTCTGTTGGTGTGGATCCCAAGGAACATACATCGGCTTGATCTTGGTCCGCAGAAAGTGATCCGGACAACTTGTACCCAGTTCTGATAAACGAACGACATCTTTAGAGTTGACGAAATAACGCATCTGCTCATCATCCTGCACAGTCGCAACAAGCTGCCTATCTCCGGATACCTGGCCACGGAGCCAGGGGAGAATTTCAACAAGTGAAGATCTGCGTGTAGCTTCTTTCAGTTCAGGATAGCGAATTCCACCGAAAGTCATTTCTCCTTTACAATGCTTGGCCAAATATTCATCTGCTTTTTGTATAATCTCCACAGTCCATTCGTAACACTCTCTGTCACTTTCAGCCCAGTTGATTACCCCATGACCGCCAAGCAATACTCCTTGTGCGTGGGGATGTTCTTGACAAATCTTCTGTAATTGCAACCCCAGATCAAAACCTGGTCGTTGCCATGGAAACCAGACCAGATCGTCTCCCCAGATTTTTTTTGTCAGTTCCTCAGATCGTTTTGCAGCTGCGATTGCGATAACTGAGTTTGGATGCATATGATCGACATGCTTATGTGGGATGAAGGCATGTAAGGGAGTATCAATTGAAGCAGCCCTCGGATTCAGATTGAAGGTGCAGTGTGGGTACATGCCAACCATCTGATCTTCTATGCTGGTCTTGTAGCCCTTTACAGGTGCAGAGGTGTATTTGGGTATGAGATCAAGTAGCTTGTGCTGGTATAATGAAGAGAAATTTTCTCGTTTGGAGGTTCGCAGATCCCCGCCAGATCCTTTTACCCAAAGCACCTCGGTTTTTTCACCGCTAAGTGGATCATTTTCTATTAGTTTTGCGGAGGTGTTCCCTCCACCAGTATTGGTAATCCGTTGGTCAGATCCCAACAAATTTGATCGATAAATCAGCTTTCCAACTTGATCAAGTGTACTTGCATAGTTTGCATCCCACTTTGGGTAGAGTCGGTTGGTGGGTAAGGGGTATTTCATGGTAATTTCAAGAAGCGTTGATAAGCCTTATCCCAGATATGCTGGTCCTGGGGAAGATATTCTTCGATAGAAAAAGAGTTTCGGACGGTGTTGCGTATTTCTGAGACTGAGTTCAAATGCCCGAGAGCAAGACTTTGGATTAAAACATTCCCAATTGCAGTGGCTTCAGACGGACCACTGAGGACCCTACGGCCAGTAGCATTAGCAGCGAGCTGATTCAGGAGTTTATTCTTGGATCCACCGCCAACAATGTGGAGTGTTCGCAGGGTTTCGCCGGTTGTTTCTTCAAGTTCATCCAGCACCTTTCGATAGGATAACGCAAGACTTTCCAAGGAACCCCGAACAAAAGCTCCATGACTTTCAGGAGCGGATTGATTCGATTCAATACAATAGGCTGCAATTTTTTCAGGCATTTCACCGATAGTAGTAAATCGAGGATCACTAGGATTAATTAGAGATTGCAAAGAGGATGCTGCCGATGCCATCTCTGTGAGAGTCGAATAAGCATAAGAATAACCCTCACTGGCCCACTTGCGTCGACATTCCTGTATGACCCACAATCCACTGATATTTTTCAGTAAACGAATACTATGATTTAAGCCTATCTCGTTGGTGAAGTTATACTGGCGGCTCTTGGAAGTGATCACGGGTACATCTAACTCAATTCCTAAAAGGGACCATGTTCCTGAGCTAAGATAGGCCCAGTCTTTTTGTCCACTTTGAGCAGGAATGCCGGCTACAGCAGCCCCGGTGTCATGTGAACAACTTGCAATGACCTTGGTGTTGCTGGCCAAGCCTGTGCTATCGATAACTTGGTCAGTGATTGGGCCGAGTACAGAGCCACATGGTACTATTTCTGGGAAAAGATCATTGGGCAATCCAAGGGAATCAATTAGTGGCCTGGACCATTCCTGCTTGCGAGGATTGTAGAGCTGAGTTGTGCTGACCATGGAAGCATCACCAACCGCGACTCCAGAGAACATGTAGTTGAACCAATCACCCATTGGGATCATTTTGTTAGCAAATGTCAGTAATTCAGGGCACTCTTCTTGGGCAGCAGCGAGTTGATAAATTGTGTTGATTGGCATGAATTGAATGCCAGTTTCCTCAAAGATAAAATCTTTGCCAATCCGCTCACAAACCTTCTCGTAAGAGACCAGATTGCGCGGATCCCGGTAGTGTCGGGGTGGAGTTAGGACAGGTTCTTGATCACGAATAAGAACATAATCGAGTCCCCATGAATCAGCGCTTAAACTAGCAATTGGTAAATTGAGTTGAGCTGCTTTACGAACACCAATCCGGAGTTCTTCGAGAATTTGTAGGACATCCCATCGGAGAGATCCCCCAATTGAGATGCCACCTGTTGGGAAACGATGAATTTCTTCTAGCTGAAGTTGCCCTTGTTGGAAAATTCCAGCCATTACACGGGCACTTTCGGCACCACAATCAAGCGCAATGTAAGCTTGTTTTTGAATCATTTGTTAAAAATGGGAACGCTTCTTAAACTTGTTTGATCACTGGGACATAATTGATTGAAATTTCAAACAAGATTTATGAGGAGGTTTTATAAACTCGTTTTGCATTTTCAGAAAATAGTTTTTTTTGATCATCTGGACTGAATGATTTGGCTAAATCTCTGAATGCGTTAAAAAGTTTGCCTGCTGGCCAACCATCATTTAGTTCCACAGGAAAATTTGATGCAAAAAAACAGCGGTCAACCCCGAAGACATCGATAATTTTTGAAATAGTGTCCTCAATTAGGGAATTATTTTGCCAATCTTTATCAATATAGGAAAGCATTGAAATCTTGATAGAGCTGTGTGGTAAGTCAGCAAGGGCCTGTATCCCCTCCCAATAGGTTTTTCCAGAAGTTAAATCTTCAAGAGTTGGACTTCCAAGGTGACCAACCACCAACGGAATTTCATTGTTTTTTTCTGACAATTTCGCGGCCTGCTTCATTTGATGAGGGTTAATTTGCAGATCGAAGAGGAATTGAACTTCTTTAAGTTTTTCGAATCCTTTATGCCATGCTCCATTATCCAATAAATTTCCTAATCTCTCATTCCGGGGCCATGAAGGCTTATAATTCAAAATTTGACGAATCCCGATTACTCTGGGGTTTTGAGCGAGTTTGACTAGGTGTTTTGAAAAATTGGGATCTTCAAGGGCCAAAGTCGAAACAATATTATAATCATTTGACGACAAAGCAATTTGCTCCGATACCCATTTGGTCTCAGCTAAGCAGTGCTTAACATAGTCACCACCACTAAGTTCGACGTGGCAAACGCTTACTGCCTCGATAAAGACTCCTCCGGTTAATTGAAAACCAGAGGTTGTTAAATCTTTCTCAAAATCATGAATTCCATAAATTTCTCTATCATGTGGGGGGAAAAGAATTCTGCTGTCGTGTCCACTATTTGTGCTAGATGAAATATCCCAGATGTGAAAATGTGGATCCCAAAATTCCATTTTTTTCTCAATAAATTAGAAGGATTTTTTTTAAGATCGTTTGACTAGGTGGAAGGCTGGGGTATAGCCTGACTTCGAAATTTTGGAGGAAAAATCGGAGAGGGTATACCCCCCCGATAGTGGATAAGTTATTTGGAGGCAGCCTCAACGTTTGATTTGTCATACACCGAGAATGGGCCCATCAGTACCCTTAGTCCTTCTGCACGAGTTGGGTCTTTTTCCACTGTGTAGTAGCCCATCCGACCAGCTTTGAAGGTTTCCCCGGCAATGCCTTCCATTTGCCCTGTCGCAATTAGATAGGTTGCGTAATAGGAAAGGTAGCCAAGGTCAACGAAGCTCCAAAGTGCAAATTCTGGAGCACATCCGTTCATTGTGTAACTTAACATTTCAGCTGGTAATCCCAGTCCGCTGGTCTTGATCTCATTACACAAACCCTCATCTTGCATAGCCTTTGCCGCTGCAGCGATTCCGACGGTCGTTGGGGCCATGATTAGTTTTAGATCGGGGTATTTATCGACAAGTGCCAAAGCTTGATTATAACTCTTCTCAGACTGATCGTCGCCGTAAACAACATCAACCAAATTGAGGGCAGAATATTTTGAGGACTTTAGTGCTTCCTTCATCGCAGCAATCCAAGCATTCTGGTTGGCTGCATCTGGTGATGCGGACAAGACAGCAAAATCACCGCCTTTATCCCCCATAATACTCAAAGCCATATCAGCCATCACTGTACCTGTCTCATTGAAGTCAACTTGAGCAATAAAAAGTTGTTCTCCCTCAGCGGAAGGGATTGGTGAGTCCCATGTTACCACAGTCATCCCTTTTTTTCGGGCCGATTCAGCTGCAGGTGCAATTTGGTCTCCAGCGTTATTAGAGATCATGATGCCATCTTGCCCCTGAGTTGTAGCTGTTGTCAGGATTTCAATTTGGCCAGCCACACTGTTTTCAGGTGTTGGCCCAAGAAATTCTAATTTTCCAGGATTTTGAAGCTCTTTGTGTGCTTCTTGTGCACCCTCGTTGGCCTGATCAAATACCAAAATTCCTAAAAACTTAGGCATTAGTACCAGATCCGCCTTCATCCCTTTCTTCGCGACAGTATGTGCCATCAGGATTCCGCTGGAAACCATCATTGCTGCTGTGGCGATGGCAAAAATTTTTTTTATCATGTGATTATCTCTTATTTGGAGTATTTGATTTACTTCTAATCGGTTAGATCAGTAGTCTTTGCATCAAGAGTGAGTTATGTCAAATCATAGGCTGACTTATGTAAGAATTTTATTTTGAGCGAGAAGCCTGAAAAGACTCCCAGTAAGTTTTCAGATTGGGGGCCATTGCTGAAAATATTAACAACATACCAATTACTCCAGTCTGAAGATGTCCTGTGATGTTATTCAAAGACATCCCGTTCCTAAGATAAAGCACGATCAGGATAGAAAGAATTACCCCATAGATTGACCCAGAACCACCAAAAATACTTACACCACCTAATAGTACCATCGTGATAATATCCAGTTCAAACCCAAGTCCCATATCTCCCCGAACTGAGCCAAGGCGAGCAGCGAACAAGATTCCAGCCATTGCTGAGATCAAACCTGACAGTGCGAAGAGGACCAGTTTAACGTGTGTGACATTAATTCCCGAGTATCGAGCCATGTCCTTATTGATCCCAATCACATAGACGTACCGACCAAAACCAGTGAATCTAAGTACTCCCACTGAAGCAATTATTAGAAAGAAAAAAATAATCATGGAAAGTGGAAATGGCCCCAAAATAGGCTGTTGGCCAAGTTCCTCAAACCAGCTTGGGAACACACGAATTGAGCGGTCTTCAACAACGACTCTAGCTAGGCCACGGAAGCCAATTAGCATCGCAAGGGTGACAACCAAAGAGGGCAGTTTCATGAAAGTAATCCAGAAGCCATTGAATAATCCCCCTGCAATACCAATCAATAAGCATGAAGCCAAGGCGGTTGCCATAGAAGCACCTGCATCGACCATCCACCCAAGAGCACATGCTGCAAGTCCCATCATTGACGCAACCGAGAGATCAATTTCTGCGTTAATGATGATGAAAGCCATGATCAAGGCTATGATGACCTTCTCAATCGATAGCGCAAAAAGATTGATCTGATTGTCAATACTTAGAAAAGCATCAGAATTCACTGCATTGACACTGATTGTCATTAAAAGGACTAAGCATAGAAAGCCTTCCCAGCTTCGCAAATGCTTCCAATAAGATTGCATTGATTTCCTATGTTTCTGGGGAACTTCGGGACTGTTTTCTGGCCCAGTACAGTTGGAAGCGCTTCATGATTACGCTGTCAGTTGCAACAGAAATTAAAATCAACAGTCCTAATAAAGCATCACGCCAAAATTCACTAATCTGAAGCCAGCGGATCAAACTATTTTCTAATAAATCTATGAGAACTGCACCCAAGAATGCACCAAAAGCGCTCCCAGAACCACCAAAAATGTTCACACCTCCAACAACAACAGCTGCAACTGATTTAAGTTCGAAGCCGATTCCAGCCACAACAGTAATATTTCCAAAACGAGCCAAGAACATGAATCCGGTTAAACCCGCAAGAGCCCCACAAAGGAGAAATGCTGTCAGGACCATCCTCTGGTTTGCAAAACCTGCCATTTTTGCTGCTTCTGGGTTTGAGCCAATTGCATAAAGCTTCCGACCAAAGGATGTATATTTAAGGATGATTTGGAATAAAACCACAACTACAATCATCCCAACGACTAGAACTCGTAGGTGTAGTCGGTCAAAACTAATAAGATTCAAGCTTGGAAGATCAAGTAGCCATCGCGGAAGATTGACAGTCAAAACGGTCTGAGCATCCGAATACTCCACCAGTAAAGTGCGGTACAGAGCCATTGTGCCCAAGGTAACGATGATTGAAGGAATCCGACAATAAGCTACCAAGACCCCATTGATTCCACCCATTAATGTCCCAACTCCAACTGCAAGCAAGATTGCCATCAGTGGATGCATGTCACCATACTGTGAAAGCTGATGGCCCACAAAATAAGCCGTGAATCCAACGATGGAACCGACTGACAAATCAATATTGCGTGTTAACACAACCATGGTTTGCCCGATCGCCAAGACCGCCATCAGGGCAACACTAGCCGATACTCTATTAAAAAGTCGGGCATTCAAGTAGTTTTCGATTACGGAACTGAATACGATCAGAACGAGCACAATCAATAAAAGCAATACTAGTTCTCTCAGCTTTTCGGGTCGCAGTCCTTGAATTTGGTTCATGTCATCTCCTGCATTTCTCCCATTGCGAGTGACATGATGGACTCTTGACTGGTTTTTGGCCCATCCAAAATACCCATCTGCTTACCTTCTCGCATCACCAAAACCCGATCACTCATTGCAAGTACTTCTGGTAGATCAGAGGAAATACAAAGAATTGCCATTCCCTGATCTGCGAGTTCTCGAATCATGTTATGTACCTCAGTTTTAGCCCCAACATCGATACCTCTAGTGGGTTCGTCCAAAATAAACACCTTTGGTTGCGTATTGAGCCACTTACTGAACATCACTTTCTGCTGATTGCCTCCGGATAGTTTGCCAACTTCATGCATCAGATGAGGTGTCTTGATTTGAAGCCGTTCCTTGAATTCTTCAGCAGTTGATTTTTCTAGCTCGGTCTGTATCAAGCCGAGGCTTCCCAAGTAACGTTTCAAAGCTGGTAAAGTTATGTTTGAAGTAATTGAAAGTGGCATGGCCAAACCCAGCTTTCTTCGATCTTCAGTCATGTAGGCAATGCCGAGATTTTGAGCGGATTGAGGACTATTAATGGTTACATTTTTACCCTCAACTTCGATATTTCCAGAGTCTTTGGGTTGTATACCAAACAAAGCCAGTCCTACATCAGTTCTTCTTGAACCAACTAAACCTGCAAAGCCCAAAACCTCTCCTTGATGAAGATCAAACTCTATTCCTGAAAAAGCTGCATCCTTAGAAAGGTTTTTGACTGATAATACGAGCTTGCCAAGTTCTTTCTTTTGCCTGGGTGCATAGAATTGATCCACTTCCCGGCCAACCATCTCCCTAATCAAATGTTCACGACTAAACTCTTTAACTGATCTTGTAGAAATGTGTTCGCCATCTCTCAATACGGTGATCCGATCGGCAATTTCAAAGACTTCATCCAATCTGTGGCTAATAAATAGAATAGCGACGTTCTCTTGTTTGAGCTTTCTAGCAACCTTAAAAAGTTGCTCCACCTCGTGGTTTGAAAGAGAGGCCGTGGGTTCGTCCATGATCAAAACTTTGACATTCAACGAGATTGCTTTGGCAATTTCTACGGCCTGCTGAGATGCTAAAGTGAGTCCACTAGCTGGCGCCTGCACATCCAATGTCATACCGAGATCTGAAAGGATTTTCTGAGCGTTGTCATACATTTTTTTCCACTGAACCCATATACCACGATTGCGGTGGCTGATGAAAATGTTTTCAGCAACATCTAAATCTGGAAAGACCATTGGCTCTTGGTAAATAGCTGCAATGCCGAGCGCCTGTGCTTCTTGGGAGTTGTTCAGTTGAATGCGATTTCCAGCAAACGTTACCTCACCCTTATCTGGTTGTTGGATACCGGTCAGTATCTTGATCAGAGTAGATTTCCCAGCTCCATTCTCTCCTACAAGCGCATGAATTTCACCTGGGAAGAGTTCCAAAGAAACCTCTTTGAGGGCTTGCGTCATATCAAACCGTTTAGAGAGGTTTTTTACATTTAGGATAGGAGTTAAGAGAGTATTCATTGATAATTTGTAAGATTGAAGGTCAGTCCATATGCCACTGGAGTGGCAGCAAGAACGGGAAATTCCTCTGAGAATCTACCTCAATCTTCATGATTGGAGCCATATATTCACCCCAACGTCTATTCACATCACTAGCGTTTATTGCTGCGATTGTTTGATCTAAGTTTTCAGTTTCGAAATATCCAAATAGAGTTAGACCATTGCGAAAAATAGAATAGTTCCGTACTCCGGAAGCACGAAGCATATCGATCATTTCTGGCCAGATTTCTTCATGACGCTTTTTGTATTCATCCTCATAGCCGGGACGTACTTCTAATATCCATGCAAATTGCTGATTCATATTACTGCCGGTTGAAGTTCAGTTGTTGGTGATGATGACTGTCTTCTAAACTCCTGAATGCGATAGATCGAATCAGGATTCGGAGGACGTGGAAACGGCATGATAATGTGTTCGGGCTCGTTTCTAGGATGCAGTGTACCCTTACCTAGTACAATCTTTTCTTGAAATTCATGGAAGTCTCCGTAAACCTCAAAATCTACAAGAGGCCAGGCGTCTGCCGAAGCGTATTCAAAAAGAAGTAATCGACGCGGACGAGAAGAGAAATTTGGACTAGACCCATGCAATGCTTTGACATGATGGAAACTTACTGAACCAGCCGGTCCTGTCAATTTGACTGCAGTAGAAAGGTCAATTTTCTCTGAATCAGGATTAACTGATCCACTAAACACTCCTTGGAAATGATGGTTTAGGGTTGCCCCCTTATGGCTGGAAGGGACGATCATCAGCGGAGCGTTATTCTCATCAATATCATCAATCATAATGCCGACAGCTAGCAGATCAGCATTGGTATGTGGGTAAAAAGCCCAGTCTTGGTGCCAGTCCACGGATGATCCCCCATTAGCCTCTTTGATGTTTAGTTTGCTGTTTCGGAAGCGTATGTTCTCGCCAATCAAATTACTCAGGATCTCTAAAATCTTGGGGTTTCTGACAGCTTCCTCAAAAACAGGGTGTTGTTTGTGAGGCACCTTGATTCTTTGGACTCTTGGATTCTGGGTAGAGTGATTGGGTTCCAGATCAAATTTTTCATCAGAAACATTGTGACGCCTTGATTGTTCAATTAATTCATCAGTTGCCTGTTGAAGATCAAGCATTTCTTTTTTGTTGAATAAAGCTTCTATGAAAGTGAAACCTTGCTGCTTATACTCTTCTATCATATTCATAATTTGCTCAATTACATGGGGTTGTTTCTTTTGATTTCGCAGATCCATGAGAGGCTTCCAAAACCTGAACAGTTTTTTAGCCAACCTTATGGTTAACACAATATTTTGGATTGTTTACTCTGGAGATATCGATGAATCGATTTATAAATTCTTGTATAGAATATGATCTGAAGCCCTCGTTTCATTTAATATTGACTAGAATATAAGAAATATGAAACATAAGCCTACGATCCAGCTTTTATCACGATAACTTTGGTTTTTTAATGAGAGATTGAACGCTTAAACAACGAACCATTTTTGAATTTTAGTCCTTGACGTAGTGCAATAGATTGAAATTTGAACGCACAAAGAAACATCTTAACTGACTTATCAGATATTATTTTTCAATTATTCACTCAAAAATCTTGCACTGGGGAGAATCATATACGATATGGCTGAAAATTCATAATATACTGATGTGGATTGTTCAAAAAAACTTTGGAGATGCAATTATAATTGTTAAGCAGGAATCAATCATAGAGAGGCCAAAATCACTAGTTGAGATTGCTGCCGATGTGATCCGGAGGGGAATTATCCGTTGGGAGCTGATTTTGGGTCAACCCTTAACTGAAGCCGGTTTGGCAAAAAAGCGTGGGATTAGCAATACGCAAGTGAGGTGAGGCCTGTCTCTTTTTCGTTCAGAAGGCCCTGTGGTTGCAGAACTTTTATTGGCTACCGAGTTTTCAATATGAATCAAGAGGAGTTGGTCGATTTTTGTGAATTGCGCTTTGCATTGCAATCTTAGGTATTACGTTATGCGGTCCAGCGCCAAAAACTAAATTTGACTGAACCGCTCTCTCAAATTTTCATTGATATGAAAACTGTAGCCCAGAGAATTGAGAAAACTACTTGGAGTAAGACACAAACTTTCACCGGAGCTTTTTTTGTTGTGCTCAAAGTAGATTCCTTTACCGTCAATAAGCAAGTATCAAAGCTGTCATCGAGACCCTTCGCCACTATATTTCTAAGACCGATGAAGCAACATAAAACTCTTGTAAGGATCACGAAAAGATTACTGAATTCCTATTCAACAATGACCCTGAGAGTGTAATTGGACAATTGGAAGCGCGCATTGTCAAATGGTTAAAACGTAGTAATTTGTCAGTAAATCTATCGGAGGTGATGAGATAAAGACAACAGTTTCACTTCCTGCCAATTTTTCTTACTATCCTATCCTTTCAAGAGTACCAAACTTGTTCAATACAAGACGAAGTTCATCTCTTTCCCAAAAACCCTAACAACGAATCTGCATGAGTGCCGAAATCCGACAGCCTATTTTTTTGAAAGAATATAAGGTTCCCTCATACTTGATTCCAAAAACAAAACTTAGGTTTGAACTTGGAGAAGAAAGCACCGAAGTTCAATCGATTCTGAGTTTACAAAAAAACCCTCATGCTGAAAATAAAAATGGATTTTTGCGCCTTCACGGAGAAGGTGTTGAACTCTTAGAGTTGAAACTCAATGGTTCTGCTTTGAGTGAGGCCGATTACCAAAAAGATAAGGAATTCTTGACAATTACAAACTTTCCAAATGAGGGAGAATTGTCAATTCGGACTCGTATTCAACCTCAAGACAACACGACTCTGGAGGGTCTTTACAAGTCCAATGAACTTTTCTGCACACAATGTGAAGCGGAGGGCTTCCGCCACATTACCTACTTCCTTGACCGTCCTGACGTACTTTCTCAATACACGACTACAATTGTGGCGGATCAGCAGAATTATCCTACCCTGCTTTCTAATGGCAATCCTATCGACTCAGGAACCATGTCGGATGGGCGCCACTATGTCACTTGGGAAGATCCATTTCCAAAACCAAGTTACTTATTTGCCCTTGTAGCAGGAAATTTGGATTGTCTGGAAGACTCCTATCAAACAGTTTCAGGCAAGCGAGTAGCCCTGAGGATATATACCGAGCATGGTTACAAAGAACAGTGTTATCATGCGATGGATTCATTGAAGAAGGCGATGCGTTGGGATGAGGAGCGATTTGGTCTAGAGTACGATCTTGATATTTACATGATTGTTGCTGTTCAAGATTTTAACTTCGGAGCAATGGAAAACAAGGGACTGAACATCTTCAATGCTCGGTACATCCTCTCGCGATTTGACACCGCAACCGATGAAGATTTTGAAAACATTGAGAGTGTGGTTGCTCATGAGTACTTCCACAATTACACAGGGAATCGAGTCACTTGTCGTGATTGGTTTCAACTGAGTCTCAAAGAGGGATTAACGGTCTTTCGTGATCAGGAATTTACCTCTGACTTAAACTCTCGACCTGTCAAACGGATCCAAGATATTAGATTTTTGCGAGATTACCAATTTCCAGAAGATGCAGGACCGACTGCTCATCCCGTTCGTCCTGAGAGTTTTCTCGAAATCAATAATTTTTACACTGTAACGGTTTATGAGAAGGGCAGCGAATTAATTCGCATGTTGCAAACCCTGATCGGACGTGAGGCATTCACCCTAGGTGTGCAGCTGTATTTAAAAAAGCATGATGGACAAGCAGCCACGGTGGAGAATTTTCTGGAAGCTATTGCGGAGAGTTCAAAAACGGATCTTAAGCCCTTCCGAGCTTGGTACAGTCAAGCAGGCACTCCAAGAGTTTGTGTTCGAAGTGAATACTCCGCGAAAAATCAAGAATACGAGCTTCATTTCGAACAATCCTATCCCCAATTGAGCGTTGCAGGAGAGCGGTGCTCTGTCCCAATCCCAATTCAAATTGGTTTGCTGAACGACGGAGGTGAGAGCATCTCATCAACAGAAACTGAGTTGTTTTTACTTCAAAAGCCAAAAGATAGTCTACTTTTCTCTGGAATCTCAGAGAGGCCTATTCCGTCGTTGCTTCGGCAATTCTCTGCCCCAGTTTGCCTGGAATATGACTACTCACCTGAAGAGTTGGCTTTGCTATACCAAAGGGATTCTGATGAGTTCAATCGCTGGGACGCAGGTCAGCGACTGGCTACCATGGTCATTCAGCAGGGACTTGAAAGTCTGCAACAGGGGCAATCTCCTACAGAACCGACCCTGCTTTTGGAGAGCTTTGCAGCGATTTTGCGCTTGGGTCATTCTGATCTTTCCTTCTTGAGTCAATTACTGACCTTACCCTCTGAAGGTTACCTGAGCGCACATTTCCAACCCATTTCCCCTAATCAACTTAGGGAGGTCCTCTGGGGGTTGTATGATGCATTAAGTGATCAACTACATGTAATCTGGAAGCAGAAATACGACGAAATAGCGCAACCACCTGCTGAAAATTTAACTACTGAGGCTGTTGGGAAACGACGCTTCCGTAATCTTTGCTTAAGTTATCTTGGAAGAAATGAAAAAACCCTTGGAGAAGAATTAGCATTCCAACAATTTGAGCAAAGCCAAAATATGACTGAAGCAGTGGGGGCATTAAATGTGCTGACTCATCGATCTGGCCCACTTCGTAGTCAGGCACTAGGATCTTTTTATCAAAGATGGCAGGAAGACGCGTTGGTGTTGGACAAGTGGTTCAGGATTCAAGCTGCTTCCCGCAGAGAAAACGTGCTTGATGACGTTGAGAATTTAATGAAACATGAGAAATTTAGTTATCATACCCCAAACCGTGTGAGAGCCTTGGTTGGCGGATTCAGTCAGGGAAATTTTTTGCGTTTTCACCATGAAAATGGCAAAGGCTATCAATGGTTGGCATTCCAAATTCAAGCGTTGGACAATACTAATCCCCAAGTAGCTGCAAGGTTGCTTACCCCCTTGGTACGCTGGCAACAGTTTGCTGAACCATATCAAAGCAAAATGTACCAAGCACTTAAGCAAATCTTTAACACCCCTGAACTATCAAAGGATGTGTTTGAGATTGTTTGCAAAAGTCTCGGTGAATCACTATGAGTGCAAAAGAAGACCAATCCTTACCGACCAGATTACTTTTGATCAGGCACGCCCAAACGGAGTGGAATGTTCAGAGACGCTTTCAGGGTTATGGGGATAGTCCAATTACTAAAGAGGGACAGGAACAGCTTAAACGCTTAAAATCCAGACTTGCTGGAATAGTATTTGATGTTGTTTACTCAAGTGATCTCGGGCGCGCAATGGAAACTTCCCAAATGCTCGTAGGAAAAAAGCGGGTTGAAGAGTCACGGCTAAGAGAGCGTGGGGTTGGCATTCTTGAAGGCTTGAATTTACAGCAAGTCATGGCTGATCATGCCGATGCATTTCAAGCTTTTCGGTCCGGTGATAAAGACCATCAAATTGATGGAGGTGAGAGCTTACAAAATGCCCTTAATCGAGTTTGGGCATTTTTGGGGGAAATGCCTGTAAAACATGTTGGAGCTGATCTGGCAGCTGTCTCTCACGCTGGACTGATTCGGCTTATTTGTAAACAGATCTTAGGCCTTGAGCTTGATGCTCCCAATTATTTTCAGATCCCGAATACAAGCCTTACCCAACTTGTTTTTTCACCAAAAGATTTGAGCTGGAGTCTTGAATGTTTGGCTGATACCACGCATCTTCAACCTGTTTTTGACCCCCTTGTAGTAATCTAATCAATGGCATCAATTTTCAGCCGTATCATTCAAGGTGAGTTGCCTTGTGAAAAGATTGATGAAACAGACAATGAGATCTGCTTTCTTGATATCTCCCCTTTTACTGAGGGACACACGCTGGTGATCCCGAAACGCGAAGTAGCTCGATTTGAAGAACTTTCTGAAACAGAAGCACTTAGTCTGATGCATACCATGCAGAGGGTGTCCAAAGCGCTTTGCAAGGCATATGGAGGAGCTGATTACAATATTCAGCTTAACAATGGACCAGATGCAGGCCAGGAAGTCCCCCATGTTCATTTTCACATCATCCCTCGTCCAGATGGTCTGCGAGTCCCCAACCTAGAGAAATATGATGATGGGCAAATGGCGAAGGTAGGAGCCCGCGTACGAGCCTGTCTGGATAGCTGAACGCATGCGATCAACGCTATTGGAGAAAAACGGTAAATGTTGAGGCCAACTTCTCCAGTTCAGCAATTGGCAGCCGTCGACATTGGTAGCAAAGCTGTACGGATGGTTCTTGGCAATTTAAATTGTGAAAGACATCTGCATATTCAGCAACGTTGGCGATCTTTTCTAAGCCTTGGTGCATCAGTTTTCCGAGCGCAATCCATCTCAGCTGCTCAAATTTTTACACTACAACAAGTCCTCCAATCTTTCCAAACCGCACTTCCGCAAGATACCCCTTGGTCTATTTCTGCGACAAGCGCTTTCCGAGAAGCTAAAAATCGAGTTGAAGTCCATCAAGAATTAGCAAAACATGGTTTTCAAATTCGAGTATTGACCGGGTTGGAAGAAGCAAAATTGATTCACCATCTCTTCCGACAACAGTGGCCTGAGTTGTCTGGTACAATACTGCACGCCGATTTGGGTGGAGGAAGCTTGGAGTTGTCCTTGGAAAAAGATGCTCAACTGCTATGGCAAGACAGCTTGCCACTAGGTGTCTTACGTGCTGGGAAAAGGCCAAATTTATCAAGCTTTGATGCTCTTGAAGAAACCTTTGCAAAGGTAAGTCTGAACCAACGTCAGTTGCTGGTATCAGGTGGAAGTGCCCGAGAGTGGGCAGAACGACTCGTCTCTGAGGGGATATTTGGGGCTCATGAGCCGGGACGAAGCATTTTCGAATATCAGTTCTTGCCTCTGAAAAAGGCGAAGACCAGTTCAGCTTCTATCTTCTCAAGACTGATCGAGATTTGGAAACCAGAACAAGTGGTCATCTCCCGTATCGGTCTGAAAGAAGGCCTGTTATTAGAATTGGCAGAGCAGCTTTCTAATGAGAAGTGCCGGTTGTATTTGGGTGAGGAGGTACCTGTTCTTCAAGTCAATCTACCTCAGGGCGTGAAGGGCAATTAAATTACGGCAAGCTCAACTTTTGTATAGCATCTAACATTTGATCATCATATAGTCCAAACATGATTCGGATCGCCTGAACCATGAAAGGCATCCCCAAGAGCAGGAAAATAAATCCCATCATCAAGGTTAGTGGAAACCCCACAACAAAGATCTGGATCTGAGGAACAGATCGGGAAAGTAGCCCCAATATCAAGTTTGTTATCAGGAGCGCTATAATGAGGGGAGCACCTAACTGAAAACCAATGGAGAAGATCCCGGAACTTAGCTGAATCATCAAACTGGCCAGGTCATTCCCCATGGTGGCCTGCCCCACTGGGATCAATTTGTAGCTTCTCACCATTGCTTGAATGACCAGTATCGGGCCGTCCAAGCTAAGGAATACTAGTGAAGCAATCAAGGTCTCTAGTTTAGAAAGCAATGAGATTTGCTGCATTGAAGCAGGATCGAAGACATTCGCAATGCTCAACCCCATCTGGAAGCCGGTCATTGCCCCTGCAAACTCCACAGCAGCAAACAGAATCTTACCAATTAGCCCAAGAGTCACCCCAATTAATAGCTCGCTAAAAACTAGCATCAAAAAATGATGAATTTGCTCAGGAAGAATAGTAGGGGAGGGTAAAAAAGGATTTAAAATCAGGGAGAAAATCAGAATGGCAACAATTTTGATTTGAGCAGGAATATTAGAACTACCAAAAATTGGTGCAGTTGTCAAAACCCCACCAACTCTGATCAATACAAGCAGGAAAACTAACAGTTGCGAAGCATCATAGCTTAGCAGATTTGCCATGCTGGCGCCTGAATTCTAATTAGTCTCGATAGTTCCCAGCGTAGTTAGTATCTTCACTGAATCCACCGACTCCACGATTTCTGTTTGCACGTCGTTCCTGCTCCATTTGTGCTTCAAGGCTAAGTCGGGTAAACGGAAGGGCCATCAGTCGTTTTTTGCCAATCCACTGTCCGGTTTCTTCACACCAGCCGTATTCACCGCTATCCATCCTCTGCAAAGCATCCTTGATTTGTTGTAGGCGTTCGATTTCTCGACTTTCAATCAAGCTGTTGAGAGTTTGTTCTTGGGAAATTACGGAGTGATCTACTTCATCTCCAACTTCAAACTCAGTCTCTTCTTGTGTAGCGTTGAGTCGGTCTTCAATTTCCTCCATTTGGCTCATAAGCATTGCCTGGATTTCCTCCATCTCCTCAGCAGCCATTGCTTCTTCGCTATCAATTTCGTCAGGGGTATCCAAGTCCTGCTCGTCCATACTCATTTCCGGGTTCTCCTATAGAAATGCAATTCAATGCGTTTAATTGAGAGGGAGCACGTGGCCCTTCAGATTTTAGGCCAGTCTTGCAAAAGGGCTCAAATTTCTACCATCTTTTTGTGGGGATGCAACACAAAATTTAGGATTTCTTTAAAATCGCCGCAGAAAAGCCCATCCAATGCCTTG